>Ga0247805_1000013_pt1 | contig 265564 bp, 209 predicted proteins | sample UWRJL044104R1_FD_180930 | JGI IMG/M metagenome (GOLD analysis project Ga0247805, IMG submission 180930) | Plant litter microbial communities from Arlington Agricultural Research Station in Wisconsin, United States - UWRJ-L044-104R-1 | ecosystem: Environmental > Terrestrial > Plant litter >... | reverse complement strand
CAGGATTCCGCCACCTGTTTCAGTTGCCATTTTCGTAGCACGTTGCAGGTTCTTTTCCATACTTTCCAAATCATTGTGCTTGTATGTAAAACGTTTACCCATATGCAAGCGAACCCCATCGATGATACAAGCGTGAGCATCAACATCATAAACGATAATGTCATTTTTTGTAACCAAGGCGTCAATAGTTGACATAATTCCCTGGTAACCAAAATTCAACAAATAAGCTGATTCTTTCATAACGAAAGCCGCCAATTCATTTTCTAATTGTTCGTGGATCGAAGTATGTCCGGACATCATCCTGGCTCCCATTGGATAAGCCGCACCGTATTGGATTGCTGCATCAGCATCTGCTTTGCGAACTTCTGGATGATTCGCCAAACCTAGGTAATCATTTATACTCCAGTTTAATATCTTTTTCCCGTGAAACTCCATTCTTGGCCCCAATTCTCCTTCCAATTTAGGAAAAACATAGTAACCTTCGGCTTGAGAAGCCCATTTTCCTAACGGACCTTTATTGTTTTGAATTCTTTCGAATAAATCTTTTACCATAATAAAAATAGTATTTTTCAGTGTGTTTAAAAAACGCTCCAAAAGTAATTATTTATTCAATGGTATCATAATAATTAAAGAGGATTTGTTATTGATTTTTTACCTCTAAAATAACCTTTTTTTTACTACTCTTGAATTATTAGGTTGGATTTTCGATATGCCTACAAATTTGCATACCTGGCATTAAATTCCGATTACTTTTATAAAATGTTTCTATATTTACAAAGCCCTACACATTTCTTCTATTAAAAAAATGTTTTTATGAAATTAGGTTTTTATCAGGAAGCCCAAAAAATATGGAAAAAGATAGCTCCGGATACCGCAATTGACAACATTGCTTTTGAACTTCAAATTCACAAGAAGCTGCTTAACATATTTCAAGTTGGCAATTTCTACTATTTTATTTTCAATATTCGAACTGCTGAATTTGACTTTATAAGTCCTGAAATACACAACCTGCTAGGGTACAATCCGGAAACATTATCGGCAGATTTTTTTCTAAATCAGATACATCCTGAAGACCATAGCTATTTTTTGAATTTTGAAAATAAATCGTACGACTTTTTCTCGAAACTACCACTTGATAAGATTGAAAAATACAAAGTCCGTTATGATTTCAGGATAAAAAACAGCGACAACAACTATATCCGTATCCTACACCAGCATATTGTAATTCAACATGAAGAAGAAAATATTTCCAAATCTCTAGTAGTCCATACCGACATCACCTATTTGAAACCGGAAGGAAGGCCTGTTTTATCCTTTATAGGTTTGGAAGGAGAGCCTTCCTTTATAGATGTAGCTTTTGAAAACATCTATCAGCCTACCAAGGAAATTCTTTCAAGGCGAGAAAAAGAGGTGCTCAGGCATCTGGCAGAAGGCAAAAACAGCGCTCAAATTGCCACCCTCTTGTCCGTAAGCAAATACACAATCGACACGCATCGCAAAAACATACTCAAGAAGACAAAATCCCTTTCAACATTAGGCCTTCTTTCAAAATCTGTAAGCGAGGGCTGGATTTAATTTGAAAATATTCGCATACAGAATGACTTTTTCAGTAATTTTAAGCATATTTTTGATTTATAATTCAAATCCTATCTGATGTCACAAATTACCAGGGAATTAAAACTAGCCGTATTGATTGATGCCGACAACGTTCCATACAGCAATGTTAAGGGAATGATGGAGGAAGTTGCAAAATTCGGAACACCAACAACCAAGAGGATCTATGCCGATTGGACAAGGCCGAATTCAAATGGATGGAAAAGCGTATTACTTGAACACGCTATCACTCCTATCCAGCAATACAGCTACACGATTGGCAAAAACTCTTCTGATTCTGCCTTGATCATTGATGCTATGGACTTGCTTTATTCTGGGAAATTGGATGGCTTTTGCATTGTTTCCAGTGATAGTGACTTTACACGTTTGGCCATTCGATTGAGGGAATCTGGAATGAAAGTGATTGGCATAGGCGAAAAGAAAACACCCAATTCGTTTATAGTTGCCTGCGACAGGTTCATTTATATAGAAGTATTGGATGGAGCAATACAAAAGAAAAAACAACCCAAACCGAATGTCAATGTTGTTGACACAAAGAAAACGGTTGAAAAACCTGTAATTGAAAAACCACTGAATAAAATTGATATTGCCACCATAGAACTTATAGAATCTACCATTGAAGACATTGGCGATGATGATGGGTGGGCATTTCTGGGAGACGTAGGAAACCTGATCGTAAAGAAAAAACCGGAATTTGACCCCAGGAATTATGGTTTTGCCAAACTGACCCCGATGTTGAAGTCACTCACAGATATTCTGGAAATTGACGAGAGGGAATCCGACAAAAGAAACATCAAGCACGTATTTGTGAGGTTGCGATTTAGCTAAGATGAAAGAGAATAGGATTTCTTATTTCATAATTATTTCCACGATCATCCTCCTTGGCCTCTTTTCTAGAAAAATCGACTTTATTCCGCTTTTCATTGGTGACTTGCTCTATGCGGTAATGATTTATTTTGGAGTTCGATTTGTCTTGATTCATTTGGACAGCATAAAAGCTGCAATGCTTGCAGCAATCATCTGCTATTGCATAGAATTGCTACAACTTTACGATGCAGGATGGATAGTTGCTTTACGTGGTACAACCTTCGGACGCTATGTTTTAGGACAAGGTTTTTTATGGAGTGACATCGCAGCGTATACTTTTGGAACAATGATCGCTTATTATCTTGAAAAAGCAGTAATCAATCAACCTGAATCAGGAAACTGATTTTTTCCAAGTTTTATTCAGGATTCCCAAGTCAACCTCCATCAGATACAAGTCCTCACTTTGCTCGATAAGTTTCTTGGTATATTCCTGTTTTTGAGAATGACTCAGCTTATTTTTCTTTAAGATATGATAGGAACTATCAGAATAATCGCTTTCATATTTGAATCTTAATGTTTCCAAATATTCAGAAAAGGTTACTTCCTTCCCCGGAAAAGCTTTTTTATGCAGTCCATCGTTTTGCCTTGCTAAAGCTTCCACTTCATTAATGTGCCTTATCGACTGTTCTTTATTCCTGAGAAACCTTTTCAGGTAATAACTTTTTTTATCTCTATCTTCTTTGCTCTTTCGGAAAAAGAAAACATATACTAATACTACAACAAGTACAAAACTTAAAGCAAGGGTAATAGATTCCATAAAAATAATATTTTTTTACTGCTTAGATCAGGGGTAATTAAGTTTTAAAATATTGAAGTAAATGTACTTCATTATTTAAGCAACAGGAGTTTTAATGTGATATGATTATGTTAATTTGTGATGAAGAGAATATTTAAAGGGATGAAAGTATGTTTTGTTTCAGCCCCCACTATTAATGTATTATCGATTGCTTTATACATAAGGAATTGATTTAAATTGTACAACCTAAAACCATAATTACGTAACCATTTTAAATTCATAATCAGGAGTTTTGTTATCTAAAACAAGATTATTATGAATGTCAAAAGAATATTCGGAACATTGCTTACGATTCTGGGAATTGTAAGTCTAATTTATGCAGCAGTAGTATTCTCAAATACGAGTGGCGCTACACGAGATGTAAAAAGTCTGGTAATTTACGGCGTGTTGGGATTATTATTTTTTATATCTGGAATTGGATTGATCAAGGCAACAAAAGACGAAGCATAAGAATTCATTTTTCATAATTGCAATTTAATAGTTGAAAGAGATTTGCAAACTTCCTACATTTACACAAAATCTATTTTGCACTATTATGAAACTTGTGTTTGCCTCCAACAATAAAAATAAAATCATTGAAATACAGAGCATTCTTCCAGACACAATTCAACTATTGAGTTTGGAAGATATTGGCTGTTATGAAGAAATTCCCGAAACCGCTGCCACGATTGAAGGCAATGCAATGCTCAAGGCAAACTATGTTACCGAAAAATATGGCTATGACTGTTTTGCAGACGACAGCGGCTTGGAAGTGGATGCCTTGAATGGGGAACCAGGCGTTTATTCTGCCCGATATGCCGGAGAACAAAAAAACAACGACGACAATATTGACAAGCTTCTTGTTGAATTATCAAACAAAAACAACCGCAAGGCACATTTTAAGACTGTAATAGCCTTGAATCTCAATAATGCATCACATCTTTTTACAGGAATTGCCAAAGGTGAAATAATCCGTGAAAGAAAAGGAACGAATGGTTTTGGTTATGACCCCATCTTTCAACCAGAAGGCCATGATCGGACCTTTGCTGAATTTTCTTTACACGAGAAATCTGCTATAAGCCACAGGGCCAAGGCAGTTAAACTGTTGATTTCATTTCTAAATAGTATTTAAACCATCCTTTTTGAGTTATAAAATCCAACTTCAAGACGTCTTTTTCTATATTCCGAACCGTGAAATCCAAATTATAAATTATAAAAATCTGATTATCAATTAATAATAAAACATCAAATCTCAAATACACATTAGTTATTCACAAATATTAGCTGTACTTTTGCAAAATATTTTAAAATACTATATGAATAAATTTGAACAATTAGGATTGAGTGAATCGTTACTGAAGGCGATTTTAGATCTAGGATTTGAGAATCCGACCGAGGTACAGGAGAAAGCGATTCCCCTATTATTGGAAAAAGACACAGATATGGTGGCGTTGGCTCAGACAGGGACAGGGAAAACGGCAGCTTTTGGTTTTCCGCTAATTCAGAAAATTGATGCCAACAACAGGAATACACAAGCATTGATTTTATCTCCAACACGCGAACTTTGTTTGCAGATTACTAACGAGATTAAGAACTACTCCAAATACGAAAAAGGTATCAACGTAGTAGCAGTCTATGGTGGTGCAAGTATCACGGAACAGGCAAGAGACATTAAAAGAGGAGCACAAATTATCGTAGCTACTCCGGGTAGAATGCAAGATATGATCAACAGAGGTTTGGTGAACATATCACAAATCAACTATTGTATTCTTGATGAGGCAGACGAAATGTTGAACATGGGATTCTATGAAGACATTGTCAACATCCTTTCTACATCTCCGGACGAAAAAAGTACTTGGTTATTCTCGGCTACCATGCCGCAAGAGGTTGCCAGAATTGCAAAACAATTCATGCACGACCCATTAGAAATTACTGTTGGAACCAAGAACTCTGGTTCTGCAACAGTTTCTCACGAATTTTACCTGGTTAACGCTCGTGACCGTTATGAAGCTTTGAAAAGATTGGCCGATGCTAATCCGGACATCTTTTCTGTTGTTTTCTGTCGTACAAAAAGAGACACGCAGCAGGTTGCTGAAAAATTAATTGAAGACGGATACAGCGCTGCAGCTTTGCACGGTGATTTATCACAAGCCCAGAGAGATTCAGTAATGAAATCTTTCCGTGGAAGACAAATCCAAATGCTTGTTGCGACAGACGTTGCCGCTCGTGGAATTGACGTTGACAACATTACACACGTTGTAAACTACCAACTTCCTGATGAAATCGAAACCTACAACCACCGTTCAGGTCGTACTGGTCGTGCTGGGAAATTAGGAACTTCTATCGTAATCGTTACAAAAAGCGAATTGCGCAAGATTTCTTCTATCGAAAGAATCATCAAGCAAAAATTTGAAGAGAAAACGATTCCATCTGGAATTGAAATCTGTGAAATACAATTGCTTCACTTGGCAAACAAGATCAAGGATGTAGAAGTGGATCATGACATTGACACTTATCTTCCAGCAATTTTCGAAGTGATGAAAGATCTTACAAAAGAAGAAGTAATCAAGAAAATGGTTTCAGTTGAATTCAACAGATTCATCAACTATTACAAGAAAACTAGAGATTTGTCTTCTCAATCAGCTGGTTCAGATCGTCGTGATGACAGGGGTGAACCAAGAGAAAGCAATGGTGGTGCAGTTCGTTATTTCGTAAACATTGGTTCACGTGATAATTTCGACTGGATGTCATTGAAAGATTTCTTGAAGGAAACACTTGACCTGGGTCGTGATGACGTTTATAAAGTGGATGTGAAAGAAGGTTTCTCTTTCTTTAATACTGACCCTGAGCATAGTGATAAAGTGATGGAAATCCTTAACAATGTACAGTTGGAAGGTCGCAGGATCAACGTTGAAATTTCTAAAAATGATGGTGGCGGAAGACGTGACCATAACGGAAGAAGTTCAGGTGGATTTGGTGGCGGAAGAAGTTCGGCTCCAAGAAGGGAAGGAAGTTTTGCTCCAAGACGTGAAGGCGGATTCAGAAGCGACAGAAATTCAGCTCCAAAAGAAGGTGGTTTCGGCGGAAGAAGTTCGGCTCCAAGAAAGGAAGGTTTTTCAGATAGAGCTCCAAGAAGAGAAGGTTCTGAAAGAGCACCAAGACGTTCTGAAAGCTTTGGTGACAGCCCAAGACCAAGAAGACCAAGAAAAGACTAATTTTTTTAGTTAATTTTCTTATAATTATAAATAAACTGCACAATATCTTCGACTGTTTTATTACTTTTAGGGTCTTAAAACACGACATGAGATATTTTGCAGTTTTATTTTTTGTATTCTTTTCAACCGTACTTTCTGCACAGGAAACAAGTGGTGTTCATACCATAAGCGGAACCATCCAAGACGATAACAATGTGAAGCTGGGCAACGTTAATGTCATCAATGTAAATACCGTAAAAGGAGTTGTCACTAATGACAAGGGATACTTTGAAATGATGGCCAATGCCAACGACACCCTGCATATTTCACTTCTTGGTTATAAATCCATAAAGGTAAAAGTGACCAATGACTGGATAAAAAACAAAACCACTACCATTCATCTTACTGAAAAGGCCTATGCCTTGGAAGAAGTTGTCATCAGGCCTTACGTGTTAACAGGCTATCTTGAAATAGATGCCAAATTAATTCCCACAAAAGAAAACTACCGCTACAGCATTTCTGGCCTTCCTGAAGGTTATGAAGCTGGAGAATATTCCCCTAATGCATTCGGAAGAGTCTTGGGCTCTATCTTTAATCCTGCCGATATGCTTTATAATTTCTTTGGAAAAAAACCAAAGGAGTTGAAACGATTAAAGGAAATGAAGAAAGATGATACGGTAAAAAATCTTCTGGAAACCAAATTTGATCGCGAAACTATTTCTGCATTATTAGGTGTTACCAAAGATGAAATTGCCGAAATCTTGGCACGTTGCAATTACTCTGAATCGTTTGTAAAAACAGCAAATGACTTGCAGATTCTAGATGCCATCAGTGCTTGTTATGAGGAATATAAGATCTTGAAAAGGAAATAATCTTTTTTGAAATTACAAATTATAATCTCCAAATAACAAATAAATTCCATTTTTATAAATTTTTCAATATTCAAACTTTTGAGGTTCATTTTGGAATTTAGTTTTTGCTTTTTGGAATTTACCCTTTAGAATTTTCGCTAAAATACCTTGCCTCTATCCTCTTGATATCCTTTATCGAGTTCTTAGCCCAATGCAATCTCTTTTCTAAAATTTCCTCTTCGGAAAGTTGCCAGCTGACATCCGAATTTCTCAATCTGTGCATCAGGTTTTGAAGTATGATCGCTGCCGAAACCGAAATGTTCAAGCTTTCTGTAAAGCCAACCATTGGAATCTTGAGGAAACCGTCGGCATTTTTCATCACTTCTTCAGACAAGCCATCCCTTTCAGTTCCGAAAAAGAAGGCAGAAGGTTTTGAGATGTCAAAATCATCCATAAGGCAATCATTTTCGTGTGGCGTTGTCGCAATTATCTGATAGCCTTTACCTTTCAATCTTTCAACACAATTGGAAATGCTTTCATAACGCTTGACATCTACCCATTTTTGAGCTCCCATCGCAATTTCCTTGTCGATACTCTTGCCAAATTTTTCCTCGACAACATTGAGCTGCTGGACACCGAAAACTTCACAGCTTCGCATGACGGCACTGGTATTGTGCAACTGAAAGACATCCTCGATCGCAACCGTGAAGTGATTGGTCCTGTTGCGTAGGACTTTTAAAAATTTCTCTTTTCTGTTATCGGTTAGAAATCCTTCGAGGTAATTCAGGTAATCAATATCAACCATCTAATTTTATTTTCTGCAAAAATAACTCAAAACTTTATCTGCAATAGGTTTTACAAAAAATATTTAAACACAGATTTCACAAATTATCACAGCTTTTATTTGTGTAAATTTGTGAAATTTGTGTTTAATCTCATTAAGATGAAAAAGAAACTTGTTGTTTTGTCAGGAGCCGGAATCAGTGCCGAAAGTGGCATCAAGACCTTTCGTGATTCCGACGGGCTATGGGAAGGGCATAATGTAATGGATGTGGCAACTCCGGAAGGCTGGAAAAAGAATCCTGAATTGGTACTTGATTTTTACAACCAGAGAAGGAAGCAATTGCAAACCGTTGAACCTAATCCGGCCCATAAAATCCTGGCTGAACTTGAGAATCATTTCGAGGTATGCATCATTACACAAAACGTTGATGATCTGCATGAACGTGCCGGAAGTACCAATGTATTACACCTTCATGGAGAATTGTTGAAAGTGAGAAGTACAGACAATTACACCTATTTACTTGAATGGAAAGATAATTTGCTTTCTACCGATGTTGATGAAAATGGTTTTCAATTAAGACCCCATATCGTCTGGTTTGGCGAAGATGTTCCTGCTTTGGAAGAGGCGGTTAAAATCACTTTAGAAGCTGATCTTTTTGTCGTCATTGGAACCTCCCTGCAAGTTTATCCGGCTGCTGGATTGATTGATTATGTTGATTCAAATGTTCCTGTTTTTTATATTGACCCGAAACCGATTGCTATTCCGAACTTGAGGAATCCAATTGAAGTTTTTTCAAACGTAGCTTCGGAAGGAATGAAGATTCTGAAGGAAAAACTATTAAAGGAGAAAAATTATTGAGCCATCAAGCTATTAAGAAAATCAAGGCTTATGTAAAACGACTTAATGAAACTTAATCCCTTAATGGTTCCATTTCGAAAATCTGAAAGTATAAAAAACAGCACAAAGATTTGTTCCAAAACTACTGATTCCGAGAGCGAAGCCAGCCCCGATAGAAGTGAAAATCCTTTTCTTTTTTCTTTAAAAAAAGAAAAGATTGCAACGGACAGCAGGATTGGCTCCTTGGAAAAAGAATCCGTCTTTTGAAGGATATTCCTTTTTTAAATTGCCTGCAAAACCTTATATTTGCGAACTTCAAAACACAACTACAATGACTATTTTAAATGAATTGAATGCCGTATCGCCAATTGATGGAAGGTACAGAAGTAAGACTGTTTCTTTATCGCAGTATTTTTCGGAAGAAGCGCTGATCAAATACAGGGTCTTGGTGGAAATTGAGTATTTCATTGCCTTGTGCGAAGTGCCCTTGCCTCAATTGAAAAACGTAAATACCAGCTTGTTTGACAGCTTGCGTGACATTTACAAGAACTTCTCAACGGCTGATGCCCAAGCTATTAAAGATATTGAAAAGACTACCAATCACGATGTCAAGGCGGTTGAATATTTTATAAAAACGGCTTTTGACAACTTGGGATTGTCTGAATACAAAGAGTTTATCCATTTTGGATTGACTTCCCAGGACATCAACAACACGGCGATTCCGCTTTCAACAAAAGAAGCTTTCCAAGAAGTTTATTTGAAGTTGCTGATTGAATTGGTTGCCAAATTGAAGGAATTGAGCGTGGAGTGGAAAGACATTCCAATGTTGGCCAGAACACACGGGCAACCTGCCTCTCCTACTCGTTTGGGAAAAGAAATTGGCGTTTTTGTGGAGCGCTTGGAAGAGCAAATGCGTTTCCTTTTCAACATTCCGTTTGCCGCTAAATTTGGTGGCGCAACAGGAAACTACAATGCCCATCACGTGGCATATCCTCAAATTGACTGGAGACAATTCGGAAATAAATTTGTGGAGGAAAATCTTGGCCTGCATCATTCTTTTCCAACAACACAGATTGAGCATTACGATCATTTTGCTTCTTTCTTTGATGCGCTGAAAAGAATCAATACCATCATAATTGATTTGGACAGGGATATCTGGACGTATGTCTCGATGGATTATTTCAAGCAAAAAATCAAGGCTGGAGAAATTGGTTCGTCTGCTATGCCACATAAAGTGAACCCTATTGATTTTGAAAATTCTGAAGGAAATCTAGGAATGGCAAATGCGATTTTTGAACATTTATCTGCAAAATTGCCCTTGTCAAGATTGCAACGCGATTTGACCGACAGTACGGTCTTGAGAAACATTGGCGTTCCGATGGGACATACCTTGATTGGTTTTGAGGCTACCTTGAAAGGTTTGAACAAATTGCTTTTAAATGCTGATAAGTTTGCGGAAGATTTGGAGAAAAACTGGGCAGTTGTTGCAGAAGCAATCCAGACAATCTTGAGAAGGGAAGCTTATCCAAATCCTTACGAGGCCTTAAAGGGGTTGACAAGAACGAATACTACAATCGATAAGAATGCAATTCATAGTTTTATTGAAACATTGGAAGTTTCAGATGCCATCAAGGCAGAGTTATTGAAAATTTCACCCAGCAATTATTTGGGCATATAATCCATCCCTTTGTGGGTATATAAAATCCCGTCTCGTTATAAGGAACGAGACGGGATTCTTTTTTATAAAATTTTCTTAAATTTAATAGTTTTATAACTTCTTGGTTTCTAAAAATGGTGTTTATTTTATATCTTACAACAATTACAAAAAACTCAAAAACAAAAACACTTTATGAGCCTAGTAGCTGAAACTACACATCACCTCCAACCCCTGATCACCGATCTGGGCCTTATCCTTATGACTGCAGGAGTTGCAGTCTTGCTCTTTAAAAAAATAAAACAACCGCTTGTTCTTGGTTACTTGATTGCCGGTTTTTTGGCAGGAAGTAATTTTGATTTTTTTCCTTCGATTACCGACCATAAAAGCGTCGAAGTCTGGGCCGAAATTGGTGTGATCTTCCTCTTGTTCAGCTTGGGATTGGAATTCAGTTTCAAGAAGCTGATGAAAGTGGGCGGAACCGCATCCATAACAGCAATCACTCAGATCATATGCATGGTTTTCATAGGGTTTTTCGTCGGTCATTGGATGGGCTGGAACACTATGGACAGCATATTTCTAGGTGCCACACTCTCCATTTCCTCTACAACAATCATCCTCCGTGCCTTTGATGAACTTGGTGTGAAAGGAAAGAAATTTGCCGGAATTGTCTTTGGAGCTCTTATTGTAGAAGATATTGTTGCGATCATTATGATGGTATTATTATCTACAATTGCAGTCAGCCAGCAGTTTTCCGGAATGGAATTGATACAATCTGTATTAAAGCTTGTCTTCTTCCTTACGCTATGGTTTGTGGGAGGAATTTTCTTCGTTCCAACATTATTAAAGAAAGCAAAAAATTTATTGACGGATGAGATGTTGCTCATCATATCAATTGCCTTATGTTTATTGATGGTGATATTGGCGGCAAACGTTGGCTTCTCACCTGCTTTGGGAGCTTTTATTATGGGTTCAATTATTGCAGAAACTACCCAGGCAGAAAAAATCGAGCATCTGATAAAACCTGTAAAGGATTTATTTGGCGCAGTGTTTTTTGTTTCGGTGGGAATGCTTATCAACATTGACACTTTGGTGGAATATGCCTTGCCTGTTGTAATTATAACCTTGGTAACCGTTTTCGGAAAAGCATTCAGTTCTACCTTGGGAGCCTTGCTTTCGGGACAACCGCTGAAACAATCCGTCCAGACGGGAATGAGTCTGGCGCAAATCGGAGAATTCTCTTTTATCATCGCTACCCTGGGAATGACTTTGGGCGTGATAAGTGACTTCCTTTATCCGATAGTTGTTGCCGTTTCTGCAATCACCACCTTTACGACTCCTTTCCTGATCAAGTATTCAACTGATTTTTCGAGCAAATTGGAAAAGACGCTTCCCGTGAAATGGGTCAAGGCGATTGACAAATACAGTACCAATACAGAAGCAATCAAATCTGTAAGCGATTGGCAAATGGTCCTGAGGGCCAATATGACCCAGATTGTAATCCACTCGGTAATAATTGTGGCAGTAATCCTGTTGTCATCGGAATATATCCTGCCTTTGGTAGAAAGTTCACAATTTGGAAATGCGATTGCAGCATTGATTACCTTGATTGTCTTGTCTCCTTTTTTCTGGGCACTTTCACTCAGGCGTGTCGCGGCAAAACAAGTGCAGGTCTTGATGAAGGAAAGAAAATACCGTGGCCCAATCATCATGATTGTATTGCTAAGGATGCTCTTGACTTTATTTTATCTAGGATTTATGCTCAACACCTTTTTCTCTCCGGAAATCGCATTGATTGCCCTTGTAATCGCAGTTGCTGTCTATTTTATATTTCCGAAGAAACTCAACGGCCAATACCATAAGATAGAGAATCATTTCATATCAAATCTTAATGCCCGAGAAATCGTAAAGGCAGGACGAAGCCGTCAGGATTTGACACCTTGGGACGGTCACATGACAACATTTGAAATTGCAAAAGAATCCAATATCGCTGGAAAAACACTGGCAGAATTGCAATTGCGCGAACAACTGGGCGTCAACATTGCTTTTATCCGTCGAGGAGAAGTGATGATTAACATTCCCGGAAGAAACGAACGCTTGTTTCCAGGAGATGAAATTTGTGTCATCGGAACCGACAACCAAGTGCAAGAATTTAAAGTTTATCTGGACAAGCACGAAATTGATATCCCTGAAAAGATTGCCGAAACTGATATTGTCTTGAAGCAAATCGAACTCAAGAACGAAGAATTCATCGGAAAAAGCATCCGAGAATCCCAAATCAGGGAAAAAACGAAAGGTCTTGTTGTGGGCATCGAAAGAAACAGGAAGCGTATTTTGAATCCTGAATCGCATTTGATTTTAGAACAATTCGATATTTTATGGGTGGTGGGAAGCAAAAAACTGCTTGCCAACTTCTTTAAGGATTGACAACTTTTACAAATAAAAAAGCACAAGTATAATAATACTTGTGCTTTTTCTATTTTGTATAAATCAAGAAATCAAAATTTCAATTTCATCCAAACTTGTTTTATTTCTACTTCGACCAAAAATCTTTGAAAAGATACTATGTGGTAGCGAAAAAGGAAATGGAAAAAGCTCCAGCATAGAGTCATTTACATTTATATCTTCAAAATTATATACCGATATTCTGAATTTCCCATACTCATTAACTTGAAATGTAAAAAATTCAACCGCCTTTTTTCCAGATTTAAAATCTCTAATTTTAAGGTTTTTTTCGCTTAATTGAACAATCTCATTCGTTTCAATATTTACGATTTCGATATAAAAATCAGGATTTACTTTCACATAATGGCCTCCTAGAATATGAACAACATAAGAGCCATAATAAATTTCTGATTCAACTGTATCTTGGATTTTGAATTTAATAGGCATAGAATACGATAGCTGAGATTCCTAAAGGAATTAAAAATTATCTTGAATAATTTGGAGCTTCCTTGGTAATCGTTACATTATGCGGATGGCTTTCTGTAATTCCGCTTGACGTGATTCTAACAAAACGACCTGTTTCTTGCAAGGTTGGAATATCTTTCGAACCACAGTAACCCATACCGGCACGAAGTCCGCCGATAAATTGTTGCATGCTTTCGTTCAATTCTCCTTTGTATGGAACACGACCCACAATTCCTTCTGGAACCAATTTCTTGATGTCATCTTCAACATCTTGAAAATAACGGTCTTTCGAACCTTCCTGCATGGCTTCAACAGAACCCATTCCCCTGTAAGACTTGAATTTCCTTCCTTCAAAAATTATGGTTTCACCTGGAGATTCTTTCGTACCTGCCAATAATGACCCCATCATTACACAATCCGCTCCAGCCGCAATCGCTTTTGGAATATCACCTGTGTAACGGATTCCACCATCAGCAATTACAGGAACTCCAGTTCCTTTTATTGCGGCAGCAACTTCCAAAACAGCTGAAAATTGAGGAAAACCAACACCTGCAACAATACGTGTCGTACAAATTGAACCTGGCCCGATTCCTACCTTTACACCATCTGCACCATTTTCTACCAAATATCTAGCAGCCTCTGGCGTAGCGATGTTTCCAACGATAACATCTATTTGAGGAAATTTATTCTTTACTTCTTTCAAAACGTTTACCACACCTTCGGTATGTCCGTGAGCCGTATCGATAATGATAGCATCAACACCTGCATTCACAAGTGCTTCAGCTCTTTGAACTGCATCACCGGTAACACCAATTGCCGCTGCAACTCTCAAACGTCCATAAACATCCTTATTTGCAATTGGCTTTTGGGTAAGCTTCGTAATGTCCCTGAAAGTAATCAGTCCCACTAGAGTGTTTTCTGAATTTACAACCGGCAGTTTTTCAATCTTATGACCTTGCAAGACCACTTCTGCTTGCTCTAGTGAAGTTCCTTCTGCAACAGTAACAAGGTTCTCCGTTGTCATCACTTCACTGATAGGCCTGGCATTATTTTTTTCGAAACGCAAGTCGCGATTCGTTACGATACCTTTCAGCTTTTTATTCTCGTCAACAATCGGAATACCTCCAATGCCGAATTCCTTCATTGCATTTTTTGCATCGGCAACTGTCGATGTCAAAGGCAAGGTCACAGGATCTATAATCATTCCGGACTCTGCCCTTTTTACTTTTCTGACCTTTGCAGCTTGCTGCTCGATGGTCATATTCTTATGCAAGACACCAATTCCACCTTCCTGGGCCATAGCAATTGCCATAGCACTTTCGGTAACCGTATCCATAGCTGCAGATACAATTGGAACATTCAGTGTAATATTTCTTGAAAATTTAGATTGGATACTTACTTCGCGGGGAAGCACGTTTGAATAATTTGGAACCAGCAGTACATCATCGTAAGTTAAACCTTCGCCGATAATCTTTGAGTTGTGTGCAATCATTGCAATTTGTAGTTGTAGTTAAATTGCGTGCAAATATACAAAATATAGTTGGATTAATTAATCTCCTTATACTGAATTTATTTTGCCTTTAAAAATGAAATAATAAATTCGGTTCCTTTTCCTTCTTCACTCTTGATGTCCATCTTTCCATTGTTGTTGACAAGGAATTGCTTGACCAATAACAATCCCAAACCTGTTCCTTTTTCCATTGCAGTGCCCATTTCCGAAGACATCCTCTTGTCGTAATTGATAATTTCATTTACCACGTTCTTGCTCATTCCCGATCCGTAATCAACGATATGAAGGCTTTGATAATGGTTTTCGTCTGAATAGAAAACTTCTATGCTTCCTTCTACAGGTGTGAATTTTATGGCGTTGGCCAAGACATTTTGAACAATAATCCTTGCCTGGCCCAGGTCGGCATTGATAAGGTGGTTGTCTTGATTTACTAAATTATTGATGGTGATTTTCTTTGTAAACGCTTCCATATAAAAGGAATCTATCGACGTATTGACGATTTCAGTAAGATTTATATCTTCGAGTTGAACAACGGTACCGTCCATTTGCGTATTGGCCCAGTGCAACAAATTATTGAGCATCATAGAAGTACCTTCCACCTGCTTCAGCAATTGCTCGAAGATTTCTTCCTGTACTTCTTTTGTCAAGTCACCCTGCTGTTGCAATTCTAAAACCTGGAAAATGGAATTTATTGGTGTCTTTAAATCGTGTGACAGGATCGAAAACAAATGATTCTTGGATTTATTCAAACCTTCCAATGTTTCATTTTGGGATGCAATAATGGCCCTTTGACTTTCGATATCATTGTTCTTGTTGGTAAGTTCCTGATTAAATTTATCCTTCAGTCGTATGTTCTTCTTCAACAAGAATAAAATTCCAAGCAAGAACAAAACCAGCAACACAAAGGAATAATTGATGATGCTGCTCATTTTCTCCTTCTGCAAGGCAGCTTCTTTTTCACTTTCCAGCTGAAAATTCTCTGCTTCCTTTCGCTTCAATTGCTGGTAATTTATCTCCCTCACCTTTTCCTGGTCGTACAAGCTATCATTATAAATCTTATTAAGCGAAAGATATTTGTAAGCCTTCTGCATATCATTCTTTTCTGCATAGATGGACGATAGTATTTCTGTACTTCGGTCCAAATCCCATTTGGCATTGAGCTTTCTAGCAAATTTAAAAGACATCAGGGCATATTTTTCAGCTTCGTCCAAACGGGAAATTTTCTTGTAGGCTTTGGCCAGACCCGCATAAGAATATGTTTTTTCCCAATTTGAAGGTTCTATGGGATGGTTGAATAGCTTCTGATAATAATACAAAGAGGAATCAACTTCGTTCAAGGATAACTTTACTTCACCAAGCCTGCTGTAAACCATATGCTCGGTATCTATATCCTTATCACTTTTGGCGAATTGCAGTGCTTTTTTCAGTCCTTTGGTAGCTTCATCAAATTTTTCCAATTCTATTTCAGCAACGCTTATATTGAAGTAATTTCGTCCAACAGCTCCAAAATTTTTAAATTCCGTATTTAGAACAATACATTTTTTAAAGGTTTCAATACATTCTTCATATTGGTTCAGGCCCATTTGCACCAATCCAATTCCGTTTAAAGAACGCGTAATCAGATGATTGTTTTTATATTTTTCGTGAATCTTCAATGCTTTTAAATGCATTTGCAGCGATACATTATAAGAACCATTTACATAATGCAACGCACCGTAGGCAGTATAGGCTTCTCCTAATTTTCGTTCATTCTTTTGTTTCAAAGCCAATTCTTCCGCCTCTTTGATGAGACGAAGACCAAGCTTGTTGTCATCATATTTAAGCTTGTCGGCTCTTTCCAAAAGCTGGTCTATTTTCTTCTCGATTGGAGTAATTTCTTCTTCTAAAGAATTGATTGCAAATGCAAAATTACCTTGCACAGCAAAGAGAAATAGAAAAAATAAAATTGTCCTGAGCAACTGCATTATTGGTTCTTAAGGAGGTTGTAAAAATATAAAATTTTTAACAAAGTAAGCCGGTGGGATATTTCGACAAGCCAAAAACCACAATCTTGTAAATTTTATTTAACGATTTGATGAAATTGGCAATTCTAATTAAATAATTCACTAATCAGCACGATGGAAAGTCTTTATTGCTACTTTTGATCAATCAAATTTCTTAGAATGACTTCCGTAATCATCATTACTTCTTTAATTGTTTTTTTCTTATTGTTTTTAAATCAGAAAAAATTTGGGCAGTTGCCTTCCGGAGAAAGACTGTCAGCCATTAAAAATTCTCCAAATTTCAGGGAAAAACAGTTTCAAAACTTGAGTCCGACTCCAAGCTTGGCCGAAGGTGTATCAATGTCTTCCGTATTGATAGAATTCATTTTCAAGAAAGGCAAACGCAACAAGCCCGCTGGAGTTTTCCCTTCAAATAAAACTGACCTGCTTTCATTAAATCCTGACGAAGATGTAATTGTCTGGTTCGGGCATTCCTCCTATTTCTTGCAAGTTGATGGAAAGAAAATCTTGGTCGACCCCGTCCTTAGCGGTGCTGCATCTCCAATAAAGGCAACTACAAGAAGCTTTAACGGTTCAGATGTCTACACTACAGAAGACCTGCCAGACATTGATTATCTTTTCATATCCCATGACCATTGGGATCATTTGGATTACGAGACAGTCTTAAAATTGAAACATAGGATTAAAACCATCATCTGCGGATTGGGCGTTGCACAACATCTTGAAAATTGGGGTTTTGACTCCTCGATTATCATTGAAAAAGATTGGAATGAGACAATAAACCTTGACAATGGTTTTGTTGTAAATACTACACCGGCGAGGCATTTTTCAGGACGAGGATTAAAAAGGAACCAATCCTTGTGGATGTCTTTTATCCTAAAAACATCAGGCAAAAATATCTTTCTGGGCGGAGACAGCGGCTATGATTCTCATTTTAAAGAAATCGGAAACAAATTCGGCCCATTTGATCTGGCTGTGATGGAATGTGGGCAGTACGATAAAAACTGGAAATACATCCACCTGCTTCCCGAACATATGATTCCTGCTGCAAAAGATTTACAAGCCAGAACAGTTATGCCGGTCCATTGGGGAAAATTTGCCTTGGCCAACCACGATTGGGACGAGCCAATTATCAAGATTTCGGAATATGCAAGAATTGAAAACTTGCCCCTGATTACTCCAATGATTGGGGAGAAAGTCAATTTAAATGAAAAATATATCAATAAGGAATGGTGGAAAAATGTAGATTAATGAAATTCTCCAAATAACTTGGTAGCCTCGTTGTAAGCACTTTCAAAACTCATCGGGCTGGTGTTGGTCTCTTCCCTATGGGTTGTGAAATACGACAGCAATTTCTCGGTTGGCATATTTCCTGTCAGATCATCTTTTGCCATCGGACAGCCTCCAAAACCTTGAATGGCTCCGTCAAATCTTCGGCAACCTGCCTTGTAAGCGGCATCCACTTTTTCAAACCACTTTTCCGGAGTGGTATGCAAATGTGCGCCAAATTCAATTTCAGGATATCTTGGAATCAAATTCGAAAACAAATAATCGATAACATCCGGGGTAGAACTTCCAACCGTATCTGAAAGCGATAAAATTTTCACGCCCATATTCGACAACTTTTCGGTCCACTCGCCTACTATTTCCACATTCCACGGATCGCCATAAGGATTGCCAAACCCCATCGAAAGATAGGCAACCACTTCTTTATTGCTCTTATCAGCAATATTCAGGATTTCCTGTAATGTGATTAAAGATTCGGCGATTGTCTTGTGCGTGTTTCGCATTTGGAAATTCTCAGAAATAGAAAAAGGATAGCCCAGATATTGGATTTCCTTATGCCTTGAAGCGAGTTCTGCACCTTGAGTATTGGCAATGATTGCAAGTAATTTACTTTTGGTCTGGGACAAATCCAATCGGGCCAGAACCTCTGCAGTATCCTGCATCTGCGGAATGGCCTTTGGCGAAACAAAACTGCCAAAATCAAGGCTATCAAAACCAACACGCAACAAAGACTGGATATACGCAACCTTTCTTTCGGTCGGAATAAACGTCTTTATACCCTGCATTGCGTCACGAGGACACTCTATAATTTTGATGGCTCCCATTTTTCAAAGATAGTAAAGAAATGAAATCTACGAAATCGATTTCTCTTTTAATTAAATTTTCCTACAAGCGATGAAAAATTATGCTTTGGTTTTCAAAATCTTCTGGTTGATCGCTTTTACCAATGCTGGTCCTTCATAAATGAATCCAGTGTAAAGCTGCACCAAGCTTGCTCCTGCTTCTAATTTTTCAATGGCATCATCGGCGGTATGAATCCCTCCTACACCAATAATTGGAAACGATTTATTGCTTTTTTCAGACAAGAATCTGATTACCTCAGTAGAACGTTTTGTCAATGGTTTTCCAGAAAGTCCGCCCATTTCTATCTTGTTTATGGATTTAAGACCTTCTCTCGAGATAGTCGTATTTGTTGCGATTACACCTGCAATCTTGGTTTCGTTTACAATGTCAATGATATCTAGAAGCTGCTCGTTAGTCAAGTCTGGGGCAATTTTCAACAGGATTGGTTTCTGTTTTGGTCGGGCCAAATTCTTATCCTGCAACGTCTGAAGCAATTGTGTCAAGGGTTCTTTATCCTGCAAGGCGCGAAGATTGGGTGTATTGGGAGAACTCACGTTTACGACGAAATAATCAACGTGGTCGTATAAAGCATCAAAACAGATTTCATAATCCTTGACCGCATCTTCGTTGGGAGTCAATTTATTCTTGCCGATATTTCCACCGATCAGTACGCCATTATTTTGTTTCAATCTTTCAACCGCTTCCAGGACGCCTCCATTATTGAATCCCATCCGGTTCACGATTGCTGCATCTTCCTTTAGACGGAAAAGACGTTTTTTCGGATTTCCTTCCTGTCCTTTTGGTGTAAGTGTTCCGATTTCGATAAACCCGAAACCAAAATTGGAAAGTTCCTTGTACAGTTTGGCATCCTTGTCAAAACCTGCCGCCAATCCTACAGGATTTTTAAATTTCAATCCAAAAACTTCTGTTTCCAGGCGCTTGTCGTTTACTTCATATAAAGATTTGAAAAGAGATGCAAGTCCTGGAATTTTAGATACGGTTCGGACCAAGGAAAAGGTAAAATAATGCACTTTTTCAGGGTCAAACCAAAAAAGTATAGGGCGAAGGATAAGTTTGTACATTGTTGTTGTATTGTTGTTTGGCAAAAGTAAAAAATAGTGGGCAGTTTAACTATTTCATACAGAAAAAGAATAAAATGGATTTACAAAAAGTTTATATTTGGATATCATAAATGGTTGCCACAGATTATCAGTATTAAAAATGATTTCTAAAAACTTTAATGCAATCTGGGATAATCATTTAATCTTTGGCGAAAAAAAAAAAAAAAAAAAAAAAAACCAAACAAATGCAACACAACTACAAGCTAACTATTAAATGGACTGGAAATAAAGGGACTGGAACTTCTTCTTACCGGGCTTATGATCGAAATCATATTATCTTGATTGATGGAAAACCAACGTTGGAAGGTTCAGCAGATCCTACCTTTCACGGCGATAAAACCAAGCATAATCCTGAAGATTTATTGGTTGCCTCGCTTTCGGCCTGCCATATGATGTCGTATTTTCACGTTTGTGTAAAAGCTGGAATCACCATAGTCGACTACCAGGACAATGCAATAGGAACAATGCTTACAGAAGGCGATGGCGGTCGTTTTAATGAAGTGATCCTTAATCCGATCGTGACGATTACAGATGCTTCTCAAATTAATTTGGCAAATGAATTGCATAAAAAAGCGAATGAACTTTGCTTTATTGCGAATTCGGTTAACTTTCCTGTCACGCACAATCCGGTTTGTATGGTTGAATAAATTTGATTGAAGTGCAAACATCCTGATAACGGTATTTCATAGTGTTAAAAAACATTTTCTATCACCTTCACCGTGCATTTACTTTTCTGATAAATGAATGCTAACAATCACTCCAATGTAAGCTTTTATCACATTAAGAACAAAATCACTGCACTTTATTCAAAAAATTAATGATATGAACCAAATTCATTACCAATAATCAAATTATATTTTCTTCACGCTATTATGATAAATCGATACTTTTAATTAAATTTGTCTACGAATCATTAAGAAGACCACTATGACAAACACGCAAACCAAGAAAGAAATTTCGTTTGAGGATTTCAAGACCGAAGTTTTAAGCGACTATAAGATTGCCCTGACCAGTAGAGAATGTAGTCTTCTTGGGAGACGTGAAGTGTTGACAGGCAAAGCCAAATTTGGAATTTTCGGTGACGGGAAAGAAGTACCTCAATTGGCAATGGCCAAGGCTTTCAAGAATGGTGATTTCCGCTCAGGATACTACAGGGACCAGACATTCATGATGGCGATTGGCGAGATGAACATCCAGCAATTCTTTGCCGGATTATACGGACACACCGATATTGAGCACGATCCAATGTCTGCAGGACGCCAGATGGGTGGTCACTTTGCAACACACAGTTTGAACGAGGATGGTTCTTGGAAAAACCTGACCTTGCAGAAAAATTCAAGTGCTGATATTTCTCCTACTGCCGGACAAATGCCACGTTTATTGGGATTGGCCCAAGCTTCAAAAATCTACAGGAACGTCTCTGGAATCCATAATAAGACTAATTTTTCAATCAACGGAAATGAAATTGCCTGGGGAACTATTGGTAATGCCAGTACTTCCGAAGGCTTGTTCTTTGAAACCATCAACGCTGCCGGAGTTTTGCAAGTTCCGATGGTGATGAGCGTCTGGGATGATGAATACGGAATTTCAGTTCACGCAAGGTACCAGACAACGAAGGAAAACATCTCTGAAATATTAAAAGGTTTCCAACGTGATGAGAATGGAAATGGATATGAAATCATCCGTGTGAAAGGTTGGGATTATCCTGCCTTGATTGAGGCTTACCAAAAAGCAGCCCAGATTGCAAGAGAAGAGCACGTTCCGGTATTGATTCACGTGAATGAATTGACACAACCGCAAGGACATTCCACTTCTGGTTCGCACGAGCGTTACAAGAATGCAGAACGATTGGCTTGGGAAAGTGATTTTGACTGTGTCCGACAGATGAAATTGTGGATGATTGCCTTAAACATAGCTTCGCCAGAAGAATTGGACGAGATGGAAAACGCCATCAAGAAAGAAGTGCTTGAAGGCAAGAAAGCAGCTTGGGAAGCATTTGTTTCTCCAACAAAAAACGAACAGAAGGAATTGATTGCCTTATTGGACAAGATTGCTGAAACGAGCGACAATAAGGTTTTCATCAATAAATACAGTGCTGATTTAAAAAGTATAAAAGAGCCTATCCGAAAAGAAATTCTTATTACGGCTCGCAAGGTTTTGCGCTTGATTGTAAACGAAAATGGTAAAAAGGAACTGGCAGATTGGATTGTAAATTATACTGAAAAAATCCAACCAAAATTCAGCTCTCACTTGTTTTCACAATCGGAACAAAATGTATTTTCTGTAAAAGAGATCTTGCCAACGTATGATGAAACGACTGAAGAAGCTGATGCCCGTTTGATTTTGCGTGACAACTTTGATGCAATTTTCAGCAAATATCCGGAAGCCTTGATTTTTGGTGAAGATGCAGGTAATATTGGTGATGTGAATCAGGGATTGGAAGGAATGCAGGAAAAATACGGAGAACTTCGTGTTGCCGATGCCGGAATTCGTGAAGCTACTATTCTAGGCCAGGGAATCGGGATGGCAATGAGGGGCTTGCGTCCGATTGCTGAAATTCAATATTTGGATTATCTGCTGTATGCGATCCAGATCATGAGTGATGATTTGGCCACCTTGCAATACAGGACAAGAGGAAAACAAAAAGCACCGCTTATCATCAGGACTCGTGGACACCGTCTGGAAGGCATCTGGCATTCAGGTTCTCCGATGGGGATGATCATCAATGCGATTCGTGGTATCCATGTTCTGGTACCTAGAAATATGACAAAGGCGGCTGGTTTTTACAATGCTTTGTTAGAAACAGACGAACCTGCATTGGTCGTAGAATGCTTGAACGGTTATCGCTTGAAAGAAAAAATGCCAACGAATCTTGGTGAATTCAAGACACCGATTGGTGTTGTAGAAACCATAAAACAAGGAACTGATATGACCATCGTTTCTTACGGATCGACTTTGCGTTTGATTGAACAAGCGGCGAAGGAGTTGCAGGAAATAGGTATCAATGTTGAAATAATTGACGTCCAGTCGTTATTGCCTTTTGATATCAACCACGATATTGTGAAGAGTGTTGCCAAAACAAACCGTCTTCTGGTGGTAGATGAAGATGTTCCTGGTGGTGCTTCAGCTTATATCCTGCAGCAGATTGTTGACGAGCAAAATGCTTACAAGCATTTGGACAGCAAGCCGGAAACATTGGCTGCAAAAGCGCATCGTCCAGCCTATGGAACGGATGGCGATTATTTCTCCAAACCTTCGGCAGAAGATATCTTCGAGAAAGTATATGCTATAATGAGCGAGGCAAATCCGACCAACTATCCAAGTTTGTTTTAAAGACAACTCGTTAATTTAAAAAGAAGTCCAATCGGAACAGATTCCAATACTGTTCCGATTTTTTGTTGTCTGCTTTTTTTAAAGCAATAAAATAAAAAACCCACACTGATTGTGTGGGTTCCCATTAAAATTGAATGTATCTGGTTATCTTTTTAAAGAAAAATGTGCCTTGAACTCTTTGGCAATTCCCTGTTCTTCATAATGAATAAGGAACCAATAATCAGTTGCTGGGAGATTTTGCCCGTTAAAGCTGCCGTCCCAACCATCGCCTGAAGGTCTAATTTCAGTAATTAATTTTCCATATCGGTCAAAAATGTAAATCTTCAATTTCAATTGTTCGTCTAAACCACCAATGTTCCAAGTATCATTGAAACCATCGCCGTTTGGCGTGAAGAATTTGGGATAATCAATGATTCGAATATCTTTGATCATGACAGCATCACAAGAAGGCTTTTCGGTTTTTCTATCGTAAACATAAACGGTATGCAATCCCGGACTTACACTTGTAAAAATACCATTGTTGTCCATTATCGGACCATAATCCAACTGAAACCAATATTCTCCGAAACCTTCCACCTCAACCGTAATGGTATTTTGATCGTTGAAAGCATTGGTAGTTGCCACATTAAGTACAATGGCACTACCCGATTGTATCACTTCGAAAACCTCGCTTGGTTCAGGAGTACAAATCGATGTGGAGGAAGAATCGATAATCTCCAACGTATATAATCCCGGCGATGCTGTAATGATTTCATAACTTCCCGAAGTAGCACCAGGAATTTCAGTTCCATTCAAGAACCATTTATAGGTGTAACTTGGATTTTGCATATAGCTGAACAATGTCAAGGAACGCTCTACTACTCCAGTTTGATAATTCACACAAATCGTATTGTTGTTATCAGGTCCCGTAATGATTCTAGGCTTTAGGATGGGCTCAACAATTAGATTCACATCCGTCAAACCGATACAACCGTTTGTTGAATTGATGTTTTCCACACGGATAAAAATAGCCTGCAGATAAGGAGAAGCGGTGTTCTTGTGTTCTGTCGGATTCTGAATTGCATTGGTTCCAGTTTGTGCCGTGAAAGCTGTCAGATGATAGGTGATTTGGAAATCGGCCGGATTTTGACCGTTTAGGATTTCCAAATTGAAATCTTCCAGATTAAAAGTAGCAATCCCGTCGTTTTCACCTTCTCGATCACAAATTGCAACATCGGCTGGTTTGGTGACCTGCGTTCCATCTTCTACTATTAAAGTCAATGGCTCGGTGATTACACATCCTGTCAGAGCATTGGTAATCGTAATGTAAATAATCTCTGTATCCTGTGTTGTGTTGGTGTAAGGATTCGTGTTGATGGGCACCGTGTTCGAGGCATCCTTGGAAAAAACAACATTGAAGTTCGCCGGGTTTTGATTGTTTCCTATAAATATCGGAATGTTTCCCTGCAAGTCGAATGCTCCAAAACCCGAAGCATCTGGATTACATATCTCATATTCATCAGAAGCCAGAATCGGATACGGATTTACCACAATCTGCATCATTACATTGCTTGAACATTGTCCTGGATCTGGCGTAAAAGTGTACGTTGTCGTTGCAGTATTATCCAAAACGGGCGACCAAGTTCCCGTAACTCCATTTGTTGAAGTGGATGGCAAAGCCGATAAGGTTTCGCCTTGACAGATTGGTGCAACTTGAGTAAAATTGGCTATCTGGGTTAGATTTACAATAATTTCCATTGTCACTGGACTTGAGCATTGACCAGTATCTGGTGTAAACGTATAAGTTGTTGTTGCATTATTGTTCAATGCGGGCAACCAAGTTCCGGTTACTCCATTGTTAGAAGTGGTTGGCAAAGCCAATAAGTTTTCGCCTTGACAGATTGGTGCAACCTGAGTAAAAGTTGCAATTTGTGTGAGATTCACGACAATTTCCATTGTCACTGGACTTGAACATTGACCAACATTTGGTGTAAACGTATAAGTTGTTGTTGCATTATTGTCCAGAGCGGGCGACCACGTTCCCGTAATTCCATTGTTCGAAGTGGTTGGCAAAGCCGATAAGGTTTCCCCTTGACAGATTGGTGCAACCTGAGTGAAATCTGCATTTTGTGCTGTATTTACAACAATTTCCATGGTTGCGTTTAAAGCACAGATTCCAGCATCTGGCGTAAAAGTATAAGTTGTAGTGACTGTATTGTTTAAAGCGGGCGACCAAGTTCCGGCTACGCCATTATTAGAAGTCGTTGGCAAAGCCGATAACGTTTCTCCGGGACAAATTGGCAAAACCTGTGTGAAAGTTGGTGTTACATTTGGCGTTACGACAATTGTTACATCATCGGATATGGCCTGGGAACAAATCACATTATTATTAAAACCTAAAATCTTAGCACTTACCAACGTATATTCCGTATCAATTATTGGATTTGATGTAAAAGTAAATGCTCCAGTAGTATCAAGCGTTACCGATTGAACTGAACCATTATTTACAGTATAGTCAATTGTAGCTTCTGGAGTTCCACTAATGGTAATATCAACAGGAACTCCTGAACAGATAGCCGTATCGGAAGCCGTAATGGTTGCCGTTGGAACCGGGAAAACCTTTAAATCAAAATCGGTAATGGTTGAACAACCTGTGACATTATTGGTTACTCGCGCAAAAATCTGTTGCGGATTTGTTGCATTCGCCATAATCGGACCGATTGGTGCAACATTATCAAAGGCATTTTCCAAAGTAGTATGGAACGTAATGGTATTATTTACCAGATCGGTATTTATTTGTGGTCTCGCATTGTTCAAATCGAAAATTCCGACATTTGGGTTATTACTGCACGTTCGCATATCCACGATGTCGTTTGCAGTTGGTGGTGGAGCAAAAGCACCTGTTCCGTTCATTGCTGTTCCCGTCCATTCCAAATCAAAACCGCCGTCTCCTACTGGTCTGTCAATAACTATATAGTAAGATTGTCCTGCTAAAACTGGAAGCCAATAAACATAACCTTGGCCTTCAAAAGATGTTTGAGTTGTAGCTGTATTACTTCCATTAATTCCCGTGTGATTATTAGAACCAGGTATTTCAACTTGAAGAGGATTCGTCGTGCTACAACGTTCAGCACTACCCAAACTTGTACAAGATGTATTTGGTCCGTAGACCCAAAAGTCATAATCAACAACTAAATCAGGGTCGTGCGGTATGATATTAAAACCTAAATTTCCAGATTGTACAATGTTCACTTTTAGCCATATAGAATTATGTTCCATACCTCCACAACTTGAAACTTCCTGAATGGCTCCAAATCCTGTAGCATTAGACGAAAATGTTCCATTGCCACAAATGGTAATGGCGTTCTCACAATCATTTGGTTCTTGGGAAAATGTGATGTTCCAGAACGATAAAAGCAGTATAATAATTATCTTTTTCATTTAATCGGCAACTTTTTAAAAATGAATAGCCAACTTTTATGGTTCTCATAAAAATTAGCTACTCAAATATTTGATCTATTTTTATTCAAGTTTTTATAATGTGATTTAGGTAAAAGCCAGGACGTATCTTACACACGTCTTGATCTCAACAACCTAAAATTTTAAATCTCCATCATAAAAACTACTTTCATTAATTTTTAACAATCAAGAATTCTGAACGTCTGTTTTGAGCATCCTGCTCTTCTGTACATTCTTTACAGTTGACTTTTAGTTCCGAGAATCCGAAACCTTTTCCTGAAATCCTGTCTTTGTTGATTCCCTTTGAAATTACATATTGAACCGTGGCTTGCGCTCTTTGGTCGGATAATTTCAAGTTATAATCGGCACTTCCTTTTGTATCGGTATGTGCTTTTACGAAGATTTTCATCTCTGTATTTTTGTTCAAGACCTTCACCAGCTTGTCCAATTCATTGGCTCCTTGTGCCGTGATGTTGCTTTTGTTGTATTCGAAATAAATCGGATTCAACAAGACTTCCGTTGCGGTAATCACTACCTCAACTGGATCCAGCTCTAAGTTGATGGATACTTTTCCTGATTTTGTCTTGGCAACAGCGGCAGTAGCAGGATCGAAATCGTCTTTTGAGGCTTGCAAGATATATTCGGTATCGCATTCTACTTTATACGAAACTTCTCCGGATGCATTACTCTGCTTGGTTGCAATCACGTTACGTTTGCTGTCCAAAATCGAAACTTTGGCATCGGCCAAAACCTTGCCTGTCTTCTTGTTTTTCACAACGGCAATCGCTTCTACTCCACATACCGGTACTGCAAGATAGATGTTGTCTTTTCCGCTTCTGTTGGAAGAAAAATAACCAACATTTTTAGTCAGATTCAAACTGAAAGAGAAATCATCTTTTTCGGTGTTGACAGGCTTTCCGAGATTGAGAACTTCAGCATCCTTGTCATTCAAATCCAATTTAAAGATATCCAAACCTCCAAGTCCCTGCCTTCCGCTTGAAGCGAAATAAAGCACATTATCATCTGCTATACACGGAAAAGTTTCTCTTCCAGAAGTGTTTATCTTCGCTCCAAGATTCTGTGGTTTTCCGTAACCATTATTTTCAATACTGATCTTCCATATGTCTGTTTCTCCCAATCCTCCTGGCATATTCGAAGCAAAATATAACGTCTTTCCATCCTTGCTCAAACTTGGATTTCCAACCGAATATTTGGTGCTGTTTATGGGCAAAGCTTGAACATTGGTCCAATTTCCATTGACTTTTACAGCCTTGTAAAGACCTTGCTGGCCTACTTTTACGTTGTTCTTCGTATCTTTTTGATAAGAGCCTTCACTATGGCTGTCGCGTGCAAAATAGATCGTATTTCCATCAGCACTGATGGTTATCGGTCCGTCATGGAAAGAGGTGTTCAGATCGCCTACCGCTTTTGGCTCTGACAACTTTCCATCCTCAGTGCGGGTCGACTGATAAATATCCAGATAAGGCTGATCGATCCATTTATCGGTTTTCTTACCTGTATTTCTGGAACTCACAAAATACAACGTATTGTCGTTTGCCAGAACAGCTCCAAAATCAGCCTGATCCTTGCTGTTGATCTTGGTATCATATACATCAAACAATTTGTCCTTGCTTGACAAGCTTGGAATATAATTTGGATTGGCCTTGTGGTCTTTTGCTCTTTGGTCATTGGGTGCCATTGAAGCAAATTTGTCCATTTGCTTGTTTGCCTCAGGGTATTTCCCTAAAGTTCTCAAGGTTTGCGCATAACGGTAGTACGTTTCTGCATCTTGTTTGCTTTCAACAGCCTTGGCATACCACTTTGAAGCTTGCTCCATATCAAAAACATTGTAGTAACTGTCTGCCAATTGCTTGTAGACATAACCATCCCCTTTTTTATTTTGAGCCAACTTCAGATATTCTTCGGCAGCACCAACATATTGGTAGCTTTGGAATAACTTATCGGCTTTTTCGGTGTTCTTGTTTTGGCTGTAGCCTGTTATCAATGTTAAAAGCAAGCCTGCTGTAATAAATGTTTTTTTCATTTTTAATGTCCGGTTTTTGGTTAGAAATATCGTGGTGACATGGATACCTTTTTAGAAAAATTCAAATCAAACAACAACATAAATTCGTGTGAAGCTGGTGTTGATACATTCAAATCCGAAACGATATGATCATAAGCATATCCTAATCTGATGCCTGGTGTCACAGCAAAGTTAATCATTCCTCCAAAAGAATCATCCAATCTGTAGGAAGCTCCAATTTCAAAACGGTCAAAAAACAACACATTCGCAGAAAGATCCAATGAAGTTGGTGCCTTGAAAGCTGATTTCAACATAAAGGAAGGCTTGAATTTTGTGTTTTCCGATAAATCAAAAACATATCCACTCGTTAAAAAATAGTGCTGTATTTCAGAACCGAACTGATATTCCTGGCCGTTCTGCGTCACATCAAGATGCTTGCTCTTCAGCATATTCGGAACTGACAATGCAGCATAGAATTTTTCGTTGTAATAAAAGGCTCCTGTTCCGAAATTCAGATACGTATTGCTCATATTTTCGCTAAATGCGGGATCGTTCGGATCAGGGACAAATCCGTTTCCGATATCGCTGAACAAGCCAACCTTATGGAAAGTTGCACCTGCTTTTATACCCAAGGCCAAGCGATGTTCGCCACCTAGATTGAGCGTATAGGAGAAATCTGCATAGACATTGTTTTCTTCAACTGGGCCAATCTTATCGGTTACGGCAGACAATCCCAATCCGACATTACTTCCCACGGGACTGTGAATCGAGAATGTTCCAGTTTTTGGAGCTCCTTCAACATCCACCCACTGCACCCTGTAAAGCAATCCGACCGCTATGTTTTCCTTTGAACCCGCATAGGCCGGATTCATCACGTTCATGTTATACATGTATTGTGTATAGTGCGGATCCTGCTGTGCTTCCATATTCATCATAACCATAAAGGCAAAGGCTATTGTAAAATATATTTTTTTCATTATAAATACTTTGTTTAAATAACAGCCTGACTGAAAACTACAGTCAGACTGTTTTTATAGGTTTGTTAATTATCTGTTGATGTAGACCCAACCGGTTACGGAAACGCCATTCTCAGTTCTGATACTGTAGAAGTAGGTTCCCACCGGCAATTCTTTTCCTCCATTGGTCTGACCGTACCATTGGTTGGTGTAGCTTCCCTTGAAACTGTAAACCTCTGTTCCGTATCGGTTGAATATGATGATGCTTCGAACATTCATATCAGTCAGATCAAAATTCTGGTTGAATTCGTCACCATTTGGAGAAATTCCTCTTGGTATATCCATACACGTGACATTGTTCACGGTATAAGGCGTTTCGATTGAACATCCGCCATTATCAACAGTTACCGTAAATGTTGTTGGGAACACTGCACTTGGATTTCCAGTTGTATATTCCGTCACATTGAAGAGATCTGAATTGGTTCCCACGACATTTCCTGAAGCATCTTTCCAAGTATAATCCACTTCTGAAGGATTGAACGAACCATCAACCGGAGTTGCTTTCAATATATACTGCTTGTTATCGCATCCGCCTGTTATGGCAACACTTAAATCGCCTAGGATCGTAATGGTGAAAGTATCTGAATCTCCGATGGTGCACGTTTCTTCATCAGACTCCACTTCGTAAGTAATAATGTGAATTCCTGCTGTACTTTCAGCGATATTGATTGCTCCTGTTGTGGCATCAATTACCAATCCGGCAGTCGCTGTAAAGATTCCCCCAAGTGTAAAGTCGGTTGCCAATGTTGGCAAATCAGTCGTACTTCCTGAACAATACGTTACATCATAAGTAAAGGCCGTAACAGCAGTTACTCCAGCAACCAGGAAGATTTCTGCAGTGAAATTTCCTCCAGCTGTACAGGTTGCAGCATTTGCATCCAAAGTATAAACCACATCGTGTACACCTTCCGTAGCAGAAGACAGATCAATTGCTCCAGTAGTTGGATCAACCGTCAATGTTGGAGAACTGAATGTTCCACCTTGCGTAAATCCTGTTGCTAAAACGGGTAAAGGACTCGTTGCAGCATTTATGCAGGCATCTTCATAAGTGAATGAAACTTCTGGTGCAATCACATCATTGACAATTACCGATACGGCAACTCTTGGTCCTTCGCAACCTTCGGCATTTACATTACTCACATAATAAATGATTGTTCCTACAGCAGTTGTAGCTGGAATCAATGTTGCAGTTCCTGTTCCCCCAACTTCTTCTGTAAACCATTTCAAGGTATAGTTTGGAGATGGTGTCGCAGTCAAAGGTTGGGCAGTTGCGTTCAAGCAATATTCAACCGGAGTTGTAACGGTTGGCACATCCGTGAAACCTTCATATGTTACAGTAACCGTTTTGTCACAGTAGCGTGTTTTCCAATGATACGTATAAACTCCTGGAGTAATAAACCCTGAAATTGTTGCTGTTTTCGTAGTGGCATTGGCAGTCAAAGTCGTTCCTGGATTTGTATCATCAGCCGACCAAGTTCCGATTCCTTCTGCTTCCAGAACTACTGACGTTTCCGAGCAAGCCAAAGTCTGTGGAGCCGTCTTGATTCCTACGTTAGCCGTGAAATTAGCCACATCCAAAACGCTTCCTATTTTATTTTCTTTGGTCCTGAATATAAATCGTGTTACCGCTTGTCCGGCAGGAACAACATATTCTCCTGTTTTCAAGGTCCATTGCAACCCTACAGCAGCTTCCTCAGTAACTAATGTAAAAGGTCCTGAAGGAGGTCCTGCATACAATTGGATGCTATTGCCTTCTGAGCGTGTTGCGTGGGCAAAACTATAATCCATAACCGTTATTTCGGAAGTATCGAATTCCTGATAGATCCCTTTAATGTTAGGATCATTCGCATTCCAGTCTTCTTCTGGATCCGATAACAATTGGATGCATTGACCTCCAGAATAAGGAGCAAAGTTGATTGCATTTAAAGCTTCCGCAAAGAAGATAGAATCCCAAGTATCAAGGTTTACCCTCCAACCAGGAACAACAAATTCGGTTCCGATGGTTGTAATTCCTGTAACGTGTTGCATCGGAGGCGTTTCAAAATCATAATTCACTGCATTGACCTTGCATAGATCCAAAGGTGTTTTAATACAAACATTGAATTTTCTTGTATTTGTTGCAGGTGCATTAAGCGTCAAGCGTATCTTGTACGTATCGCCAACCACCAATTCCGAAGTGTACATTGCCACAATTGAATTGTTATTGCTGCAGGCTTTTTCGACCAGACCATCATTGGTAACGTGGTACAAGGTCATCGTCATATCCGGATAAGGCTCATCTCCTGAAGAAATATAGAAATTACCCGTAAATCCGTTTGCTTCTATCATATGGATTCTTGATGCTGCATCAAATTCAAACCAGATATCCCCACTGTTGGTTCCTGCACAAGTCATCGGATCAGTTGAAGCATTTGCTCCGTGGAAAGTGACATCGTCTGCCGAAACAGTACAGATTTCATCTGCATTTACTTGCAGTTTCAAGGCTTTTGAAGCATCATCGTTTCTTACGAATACTTTTGGACCAGACCAGAAACTTTTGTCATCCGTTCCACAAATGGCACGAACAAAATATTCAAAAGTAGAAGCTGTTGCTGAATTAAAATCGGCTTCAGTTGGCGTATAAGTTGGCGTGTTTAGAATAGTTCCTGATTGCGGAAGTGTATTGTTTCCAACAGGCTGTACAAAAACTTCCCATTGTGTTTCAGTTCCTCCTGCTGTCCAAGTGAAAGCTGTTGTCGGACTTACTGCCAAATTCGTCGGTTGTGGACAAGTAATGACTCCGCAAGTCGCAATTCCTGTAAAGAATGTTGACCTTGGAGCAGGCAATAATCCTAAATCTGTTGAAGAAACAACTTCTCCTGCGGTATTTTTAACCGTAACTGTCGCTCCTGGAAACTGACCTGGAGCTGTTCCGATAGCATCCCAGAACAATGAAAACTCAACACCCGTACATAGATAAAGTGTAAAATCTACCGGTTCAGGAATTTCGTTCCAAGCTACGGATGGAAAATCAAGTGTTTGGATAACATAACCGTTCTGAACGACATCAATTCCTCCTCCAATCCCTGAAGTTGGGCCACCACTCAAAGTGATTGTGTATTCACATAAATTTTCAAAGCTACATTTTGTAATTACTTCGAATGGTCCAACCCATTCACTTTGCAACGTTTCGCTGCAAATAGCCCTTACATAGTATTCATATTTTGTTGCCGGAGTCAATCCCGTAACGGTATACGGATTTGTTGTTGCCGTATAAAGGTATTCTGGCAAGGTATTTCCTGTTGGAGCTTGGGTTCCATAAGGCTGAACCGAAATTTCCCACGCCGTTTCCGTACCATTTGCATCCCATCCAATTTGAACCTCAGTATCAATTATATTAGTCACAACTGGGTTTGAAACCGGAGCACAAGCAGGAATATCTTCAATAATCACATTGTCAATAAATAACAACTGGCCTCTATAGCCCATCCAGCTTGGTTCCATTTCTGGAATATGCCATCCGATGTTGATGTTACCTGTTACACCTTCCGGCAAATTGATGATCATCTCCTTGTATTCCATATTGTTGATCAGCACTGTTTCTACTTCCGAATCATATAAAGTGATAGTGAAATCTTCTACATCGATTCCTGTCGTAGAAAGTTTGATTCTTAAATCTTCTGTAAAATCACTATGGTACACTTTATAATAAAAACGCAGTCTTTGATTTGCAGTGACATTGATTGTTGGCGAAATCAACCAGTCGTCATTGGCACCATTGCTTCCTGTAAACATTCCGGCCATCTGGTCGCCTTCGTAAGGATTTACCGTTACCTGCATGCTCCAGCTGTTTCCATCGCTGTTTTCATTCAAGATTCTCCAGCAATCTTTTGAAGCAGAGGTTGAGTTAAAAGTTTCAACGAAAGGCGTGTCGAAAGCAGTACAAAGCGTTCTGAAAACAAAAGGACCAGCCCATTCACTGTTTTCACCCGTACAATTCGCTTTTACATAAAATTCATAAACCGTATTTGGTTGTAGCGTTTGAGGTGTATAATTACTGGCTGTTACGGGAGTTCCTGCAACAGTTGGTGTTCCCAAACCTGCTTCCTGAACCACAACACTCCACGCTTCTTCTTGGTAACCGGCCGTCCAAGATAACAAGGCTTGGTTCGGAAGGATATTTCCTGCCATCAGATCGGATGGTTTCGGACAAGCCGGAGCATCCTCGATAATCACATTATCAATCTGCAAGATTGAACTTCCTCCAGCCAAATCATAAGCAGGTGGAACCCTGAAAGCAATATAAGTCGTTCCTGTTCCTTCAAAATAAAGTGTCTTCTGAAGAAAGTCCGTGTTTGTAAATTCCATCAATGGACCTAGAACCGTAAAACTTTCAGGATTTGTATCCGTTGTAGAAATCAATACCTCAACTCCAAATCTGGAAGTTGGAGCAAATATTGAAAAGGCAGCCCTGTAATCAAATTTCAATGCTTTTGTTCCAACTGCATTGATAGCCGGAGAAATCAAATAATCATCAAATTCCGTTGTTGGATTGAACCATGAAGTACTTGGTTGTATGGAAGGATATTGTGGATTCATATTCCATTGAGCCGCATCTGCATTAGCATTGTTGATGGACCAGCAGAATTTTTTAGTATCGGCATCATCATCATTAAATCCTTCATAAAAAGGTGTTTCAAATGATATGCACAGTGTCGTGAAATCAAAAGGCCCGATCCAAGTACTCTGATGTAACTCATCACAATAAGCTCTTACATAGTATTCATATCTTGTTGCGGGTTCTAAGTCTTCTGCTGTGTAAGGATTTGAATTCACAAGTACTCCATTTCCTGTTGGAAGTCCCGTATTCAAAGGTTGAATTGCTACCTGCCATTGTGTTTCTGATTCTCCATTTGTCCAAGATAATTCGGCAGTTGTGGTGGTTATATTTTCTGCAATTGGAGCAATAGGATCCGGGCAAGCCGGCTTGTCTTCAATAAATACATTTGTAATGGAAATTCTACTCGCTTCTTGTCCAGAACCAACTGGAGAAACAATCCAAGCTATATTGACAGTACCTGTTATGGTTTCCGGAATGTTATAGATGACTTCCTGCCAAGATTCATTTGAAATCACTGTTTCAGGCAATAAGACATACGTAAAGTTATCTTCACCAATTCCTGTGGTGGATATTTTTATACTATAGCTTGAGCTTCCACCCCAACCCACTTGATGGGAATAGCGCAGGCGTTTTTGAGTTCCATTGAAATTAATCTGTGGTGAAACCAAATAATCGTGGTTGTTGTTTTGATTGGTACTGGTTTGCAGTGTGGCATAGCCTAGATAACCATCTTCCCAACCTCCTTGATACGACCATTTTACTCCATCACCATTCAAGTCCATAGAAGTCCAGCAAGCTTCTGGATTTTCAGCAGATGCATCAACAAAACCTGTAGAATAAGGCGTTTCAAAAATGACACATTGAGTTGTAAACTGATAAGGCATTCCCCACTCTCCCGGTGTTCCATTACAAACTGCTCTTACGTACAATTCATAAGCAGTTCCCGCTGAAAGTCCTGTATTGATTGCATTATCTACGTTTGTATTTGTTGTTGTTCCAGAACCCGTTGGAATTCCAGCTCCGGCAGGCTGAACAGCATACTCCCAAGAACTTGCACTATTTACTGGATTGTTCCAAGAAAAAGAAACGCTTTCCTGCATTAAATTTTTATAGGTAAAAATGGAAGGAGCCGGACAAGTTGAAAATGACAAGTCAAATTCAAAACAGATGCTTGTATCAATCCCTTCAAAAGAAGTAGAAATAACAATAATGTATTCTGTTCCTGCCACAACTGGAAAGTTTTCGATGTATTTAGGTTGCGCAGTTTGCGTGGTATTCAATCCGGCCAAACATTCAACTCCAACATTGGTACAATTTTTATAAATGAAAACACCTGAAATTGCATTGCCAAAACATTCAGTTCCTTGTGACCAAGGTAACGTCATCTGGCTGATGTTGACAACTCCTGTTTGCGTTGGCGTATAGGAAAGAAAAATTTTATTTCCTGCCAAATAATTCTCTGTTATTGCAGACGACAAGCAATTTGCTCCTTGATTGGCATAAATTACCGTATCTGCATTAGGAAAATCCTTTAAGTTGGCATCAAGAGAATATGGTGAACCTGCTGAAGCAGTGATGACAATCGGTGTCGCACAAGACAGACCATATTTAGCCGTCTTAAAGCTGAAAGGTCCGGCCCATCCGCTTGCAGTTTCTGCATCGCAAATGGTCCTGATATAAACATCATAAAAACTTTCCCCCTCTAAACCTTCTGCCTCATAAGAATTTGACACCGTTATTCCCGAAGTTCCCGGAGCTTGTCCTTGTGGAACAACCTGCACTTGAAAATCCAATGCTTCTGGATGCGTCCAAGACAAATCCGCCGTAGTTGGCGTGATATTTCCTGCATTAAAATCAGCTTGAACTACTTTCAAGCAGGATTCTATGATTCTAATGTTATCAATAAACCAAGCATCGCCACTAGCAATTGCTCCGGTTTGTGTATTAACTGCGACAAAAGCGATATAAATTTCAAGTCCCGTTGGAATACTTGACGGAATACCTACAATTTTTTCTTCGTATTGATTATCGGCTCCAGTATTCAGATCCGAACCATCCCATTCCTGCAATACAACCGAAAAACCATTGATGTCCGGTTGGCTTGCTGTAGACAGCCTGATTTGGTACTTCACTCCAGGATTCGGATTTTCAGTTGCCCTTTTCGTGTAGAAGCGGATTTCTCCATTTTCCGGTACCGGAACCAGTGGCGTCACTAAGAAATATTGTGCCGTATTATTGGCTCCGACATTTTCTGCTGATGGATCAATAAAAGCGGCGTCACTTCCAAGATATCCATCGTTGGAAATCGCCCACGGAAGTGTCCCTACGTTATTGTTGAAAATCGTCCAGTTTGCCGGAATACCACTTTCAAAATTCTGTGTTGCCATTTGTCCATAACCGGAAATGGTAGCCAATAAGAATAATAAAGGTAGAAGCAACTTTTTCACAACACAATTTCGTAAAAGCAAATTGCTGGCTTCTGAATCAAATCCAGGGTTGTTGGCGAGCAATAAAATCCGATTTATCACTCTGGTTAATTGTAATTTTTTTTGCATAATGATTACATCATTTTGGTTAGTTTCGCTATAAAAATAGAGATACAAAATGAGTAATTTTTTAATATGCCTTTGCCATTTACCGAAATTTGAAAGCCTAAAAAACATCCTAACACACTGTAAACATTACACTTGAAAGATTACAATACAGATATTAACCTAAAGTGGGTTTTGCTTGATTTTCTGCAAATCATCAATCAAATCTTGCAATTTGAGGTTTGTTTTTTTTGCTTTTCGATAGTAAAAAATAAAAAAAACAACAACTGCAAGAGTAATTAAAACTGTTGTTAAAATTCCGTAATTGTAATTTGGAATAACTGCTTCTAATTTTGAGTTTTGAACAGCGAACGTTTTATCAAGAGAATCACTGATGGATTTGCGTTCGGATTCTTTAACGTCCAATTGCGTCTTGAGGTAATTCAAATGATAGATCCTATATTTTTCCCATTCATTGATGGCCAGATAATTTTCGGATAAACCTTTATAGATTCCCTGATTTAAAATCAAATCGCCTACGCTTTTTGAAACTACCAAGGCTTCTTCTAAAACTTTTATGGCCTCGTTATACTTTCCTTCCAAGGTATAAACTTCTGCCAGGCCTTTCAAGGAAAACCCTTCCAGGCTTTTGGCATTGACTTGTCTTGCAATCTTTATAGATTCCTGAAAACTCTTCTTCGCAGCTTCATTATTGGCCATCAGCACGTAGCAATTACCAATATTATAATGGGTGATGCTGAGGTTTGCATTCATAAGAGAGCCGTCAATACCCTTATATTCTTTAATTCCCTTCTCAAAAAAATTAATGGCTATATCACAATTCAATTGTTCTTTATAGATGAATCCCCTGATCACATAATTATTTCCCAAAAGAAATTGAACCGAATCCCTGACGGGGAAAGCCAGACTCAATTCTTCTGATTCGTCAAGAAATCCAATTGCCTTGTCGTAAATCTTCAGTTGCTGGTATTGAGCCGCCAGCTTAAACAAGATCCTTATCTTCAACAAATCATCATTAAGATTAGCGGCAAGCTGGTTGGCCTTCAGTACATATTCCAGTGACTTCTGATAATCTCTTTTTGAGGAATAACCATCTGAAATTAGCATCAGCCCCCTGATCTTGTTCTTCGTATTGTTTTTAGGATCTTCAGCAATGGATTTGCCAATCGCAATTGCATTGTCAGGATTTTCATAGATTTCTAAAGTACTTGCCCTGATCAGGCTATCCAATTTTGGTTTGTTTTGGGCATGGCCGTGGTGATTGAAGCAGGTATTTGCTACAATTACAATAAACATTAGGATATATTTGGTCCATTTCAACTTCATACTATCTCTTTTTCGTTTTGCTCTGTTTCTTCCTTCAAGAGATCGATGAAAGTGACAGGAGCAATTCCTGTTATCGATTTAAAAACCGTGGCAAAACTGCTATGGGACGAAAAACCACTTTTTTCAGCCAGATAACTGATCTTGTAATGCATATAATTAGGATCGGTCTTTAGCTTCTGAATGATGTAATTGATGCGAAGCTTGTTGATGTACGTATTAAAATTATCCTGGTAGTGCTTGTTTATTATCTCGGACAAATACTTGGTATTGGTATCGAACTGCCCCGCCAGGACAGCCAAAGACATTTCATTGCTTGTAAATTTCGTAGAAGCTTCAAAACGTTTCAATTTGGCCAGGATTGCCTGTTCCGTTTCAACCGGAATAATGATTTTCTTGTTTGGTTCTTTTCTTTCGGTATTTGGTCTTGCAAAAATATTTCTGCTGATTTCCAAATAGTTTATAATTTCCTTCAATCGCTTTTTCTTCCAGATTACCTTGAACCAAAATACGATACAAACCAAAATAATAAGTATTCCAATTGCTAATGCTGCATAAAAATAAACAGCACGCTTGCTTTTTTCATCAGCAAAATAAGACTCTTGCTCCAGGCTGATTAAATTGAAAACATTGTTGACCGATTCCTGTTCCGATTGTTCTAGAATATTGTTGAACTTCAAAAACTCATTGTTGTACAATTGATAATTTGGCCTATTGTTTAAGACCAAATAATTGATGGCCAATTGCCTATTGATTGATTTTAACAAGGCAGTGTTGTTTAGTTTTCTTGCATTTTCCAATGCCCCCAAAAGAAGAACAATGGATTCGTGATGCTCTTTTTGCTGAAAATACAATCGGCCCAGCTCACTGGAAATTATCGCCCTTTCTAAAACATTTGGATATTTTCTATCTTGTGTGAATTGAAGTGCCTGATTAAAATAAGCCTTTGCAGAATCAAGTTCAGAAAGACTGCTGAAAGTCCGCGCTTTGGCTATGGTATAATCTTGATTGATTTCAGGATTTCCGACCGCCAGGCTTTTAAACAACAAATGATTCTTGTTGATGAAACCTTTTGCTTTGTGGCTTCTCCGCCTTTCAATATTCATCTCAATCCTATTCAAAGCAATCCTCGCTTCAAACAAATGCTTTTCATTTTTAGGGCTTAATTTTTTTACGATCTTTTCAGCGTCAAGCAAATATTTTTCTGATTGCGAATCCAGATACAAATCCCTCAAAAGAGCTGATTTTAATAGCAGGATTTTTATTCCTAGTGTATCATCAATGGTTTTAGAGAATTTTCCGGCTTCAAATACAGAACTTACTGCATTGTTATAATTCCCCTTGGCCTGATAACTTTCTGCAACCAGTAAATTTAAAGTTGCCTTTTCTGAGCTGTTGGAGCTGATTTTCAAGAGGTGTTCGGCAATCTTTATGGCTTCATCAGGATTGGAATAAACAAGCTGGGAAGCTTTCTCGAACAATTCCTTGTTTTGAGATGTAGATTGGGCCAACGCAGCCGTTCCACAAATACTTAGAAGCAATGCGGTAACTATAAAACGTCCATAAAAATTCTGATAAAGTACTTTCATCAAATTATTTCAGCTTTTTTTTGAGTCGACTGTGCTTACAAATATATCGCTTTTTGGTTGTTTTTATAAAGGATGTACCTTGATATTGCCAGTACTAACATTTTAAAGCAATTTGCATAAAAAAACCCATACATCAGTATGGGTTTTTGAATTTTATAAAGAGGTGCTTAGAAAACACCACTAAGAACGGCATACCGACCGACGCGGTTTTTGAATTTTATAAAGAGGTGCTTAGAAAACAAAGATAGCTCGCTCTCCCATCATCTCGTTTACTTCATCCGCAACTTGCTCAATGATTTCCTCATTGGTATGGTTCATCAAAACCCTGTCGATCATAGCAACAATGGTTTCCATATCTGATTCAACCAAACCACGAGTTGTAATTGCAGGAGTTCCGATACGGATTCCAGAAGTTACAAATGGTGATTTGTCATCAAAAGGAACCATATTCTTATTTACCGTAATTTCAGCCTTAACCAAGGCATTTTCAGCTTCCTTGCCTGTAATATTCTTATTTCTCAAATCGATGAGCATCATATGGTTGTCTGTCCCTCCAGAAATAAGGTTATAACCTCTTTTCACGAAAGCTTCTGCCATTGCCTTTGCATTTTTCTGCACTTGAAGAGAATAGGTGAAGAACTCATCCTTTAATGCCTCTCCAAAAGCAACTGCCTTGGCAGCAATGATGTGCATCAAAGGTCCTCCTTGGTTTCCAGGGAAAACAGATAAATCCAATAAGGAAGACATCATTCTGATCTCGCCTTTTGGAGTAGTCAATCCCCAAGGATTTTCAAAATCTTTCCCCATCAGTATCATTCCACCTCTTGGTCCTCTCAATGTCTTGTGGGTCGTAGTGGTAACGATGTGGCAATGTGGAATTGGATCGTTCATCAAGCCTTTTGCAATCAGACCTGCCGGATGCGAAATATCAGCCAACAAAAGTGCTCCAACACTATCTGCAATCTTACGGAAACGTTCAAAATCCATATCACGGCAATAAGCAGAAGCTCCGGCGATGATCATTTTTGGTTGTTCCTTGGTTGCAATTTCTTGGATCTTGTCATAATCGAATTGTCCTGTTTCTTTTTCCACACCGTAAAAAGCTGGTGTGTATAGTTTTCCTGAAAAATTCACAGGAGAACCGTGTGTCAAGTGTCCACCGTGCGATAGATCAAAACCTAAAATCTTGTCTCCCGGTTTCAAACATGCTGCATAAACAGCCGTGTTCGCTTGAGAACCTGAATGCGGTTGAACGTTTGCATATTCAGCCCCGAACAATTCTTTTGCCCTGTCAATCGCAATCTGTTCTACAACATCCACTACTTCGCAACCTCCGTAGTATCGCTTGCCAGGATAACCTTCGGCATATTTGTTGGTCAGGCAAGAACCTGCTGCTTCCATTACCTGGTCGCTCACAAAATTCTCCGAAGCAATTAGCTCCAATCCGTGTATTTGTCTGTCTTGTTCTTCAAGAATAAGGTCGAAAATTTGTTTGTCGTGTTGCATTTGATAATATTTCGTTAAAAACTCCGCAAAAATACGAAAAGCGTTTGTTAAATTAACATATAATGATATATTTGATAACTGAATTTTCAACAAACTAACTAACATACAAAATGCCCATTACAGCAAACAATCCTAATAGAAAATCTTGGCTCGAAGTCCCAAACGACAGTGATTTTCCTATTCAAAATATTCCTTTCGGTGTTTTCCTGACTAAAGATGATGTCATCACCATAGGTACCAGAATTGGTGACAATGCCATCGATTTAGGCGCTTTGCAGCAACTCAATTATTTCGACGGAATTGATCTAACCGATGATATGTTCATGCAGGACACGCTGAATGATTTTATTTCTGATGGAAAAAAAACGTGGCGATTGGTAAGAAACCGAATTGCAGACCTATTTGATGCAGAAAATGCAGAATTGAGAGACAATGGAAACCACAGGGAAATAATTGTCTTTAAAATAGAAGAGGTGGAAATGCAATTGCCTGTCTTGATTGGAGATTATACCGATTTTTATTCCAGCAAGGAACACGCTACCAATGTTGGAAAAATGTTCCGTGACCCAGAAAATGCCTTGTTGCCAAACTGGTTGCACATTCCTGTTGGCTATCATGGTAGAAGTTCTACGATCGTTCCGTCTGGAATTCCGGTTCACAGGCCAATGGGGCAAACCTTGCCGAATGGTGAAACGACTCCTGTCTTTGGGCCTTCAAGATTGATTGATTTTGAACTGGAAACTGCATTTATTACAACGGATGCCAATATCATGGGCGAAAATATTCCGGTACACGAAGCGGAAGATTATATTTTCGGAATGGTCTTATTGAACGACTGGAGTGCGAGAGACATCCAGAAATGGGAATATGTACCACTTGGACCGTTCCTGGCTAAAAACTTTGCCTCGTCAATTTCTCCTTGGATTGTGACGATGGATGCACTGGAGCCTTTCAGGACAAAAGGTCCCAAGCAAGACCCAACACCACTTCCCTATTTGCAACAAAAAGGAAAAAACGCCTTTGACATCAATCTGGAAGTTTCGATTGAACCGGAAAATGGTGAAGAAACTATCGTAAGCCGTTCGAACTTTAAATACATGTATTGGTCGATGAGCCAGCAATTGGCCCACCATACTTCCAACGGATGCAGGGTAAATTCTGGCGATATGATGGGTTCTGGAACTATTTCTGGACCAACTCCGGATAGTTTTGGTTCAATGCTTGAATTGACCTGGGGTGGAAAAAATCCAATCAAGATGAAGGATGGAACGGAACGCAAATTCATCAATGATGGGGATTCTGTCAGGATAAAAGGATTTTGCCAGAACTCTGATGTGAGAATTGGCTTTGGAGAAGTTTGCAGCAAATTGCTTCCTCCTTTTACAAGAAAATAATTTTTTATTGCGCTATAAATCGAGCCTGATTGTTGAAAAAACAGTCAGGCTTTTTTTATGGCACTATTGTTGAATTTCGAAATCAAGATTGATATTTTCATTGACGATGAGAATAGCTCCTTAAAAAAATTATATTTGCTAAAATTTTCCAAAAATGAAAAACACTACCCTACTCTTATTTTTGCTCCTAATCGCTGCTGGTTGCGGCGTAAAACAAACACAGAATTTTGTGAGTTCCGGAGATTATGATTCTGCAATTGACAAGGCAGTTTCTGGTTTGCAAAATAATAAGGACAAAAAAGGAAAGCAGGATTATGTATACTTGCTGGAAGAAGCTTTTGCAAAAGCCAAAGACCGTGACTTGCGAAAAATTACGATGTTGGTAAAAGATGCGAATCCGAGAAATTTTGAAGAAGTTTTCAATACGTACGTCCAATTGAACAACCGTCAGAAAAAAATCCGTCCGCTTCTTCCCTTGAAGCTTCTAAAAGAAAATCGAAATGCAAATTTTCCTTTTGATGATTATACCGACCAGATCATAGACAGCAAGAATGCCTTGTCGCGTTATTTGTATGATAATGCAAAAGGGCTTCTGGGTACCAAAGACAAGGTCAATTACCGTCGTGCTTATGATGATTTGGCGTATCTTGACGGGCTGACACCTAATTACAAAGATGTTCGGAAATTAATGGAGGATGCAAAATTCAAGGGAACTGATTTTGTACACGTTTACACGAAAAACGAGACCAAGATCATTATTCCGACAGATCTGCAGACGGCCCTTCTGGATTTCAGTACGTATGGCTTGAATGATAAATGGACGGTTTACCACAGCAATAAGCAAAAGAATACTACGTACGATTATGCAATGCTGGTAAATTTCCGCCAGATTAATATCTCTCCGGAACAATTCAAGGAAAAGGAGTTTGTCAATGAGAAGGAAATTGTTGACGGAAAAAAGAAATTATTGGATGCTCGCGGTCGGGTTGTAAAAGACAGCCTTGGCAAGGATGTTATGGTCAATAATATCAAGATCGTAAAAATAAAAATCAACGAGTTCCGCCAATTCAAAACAGCCCAGGTTGTAGCAAAAGTGGATTATCTGGATTTGAAAACCAATCAATTGATTCAGACTTTTCCAATTTCGAGCGAATTTGTATTCGAAAATATCTACGCAAAATACAGAGGTGACTTGAGAGCAATTGAGAAAGAATACCAACCCTATTTCAGAAACAGGCCTGCTCCCTTCCCTTCGAACGAGCAAATGGTTTATGATACTGGAGAAGATTTGAAAGCGAAGTTGAAAAATATAATTGTCCAGAATAAATTCAGAAAGTAAATTAAAATCCGAAGTTAACCGCTTCGGATTTTTTGTTTTAAATTTAGAAGAACATCATTTTCAGCTCAAGACAAGCCTTTTCACTCCAAATTATTGCTTCTGAATTAATATTGTTTTTACCGATATCAAAAAATTTAAAGAGTAAAAAAATGATATGTGTTTTTTTACTCTTTAATCCCTTCCAATATGGGAAATCTTTGTACAAAAATAGATACAGAAAAATGTATTCGTAAATTTGGGAAATACATTATCAAGCCTTTAAACTGTTACTTTCCCGGCTTTCGATTCAGTACTTATATTTATGCAACCAACTTCTTCTTCTGTTACAAAAAACCCATATGTCCTTGCCTGGGTATTCGGATTAGTCTTTTATCTTTTAGAATATGCAGTCCGTTCCGCACCGAGTGTTATGATTCCCGAACTTTCAGCATCTTTTGGCACCTCCAGCATTGGCGTCAGCTCCATTATCGGAATGTATTACCTGACCTATTCGATTACAAGCTTGATTGCTGGTATTGCATTGGATAAAGTTGGGGCAAAATATCCATTGTCAATTGGGACAATTGTAGTTGGCCTGGGTTGCGTTTTATTTGCAATTTCTAATGTTTATGGCGGCTACAGTGGCAGATTATTACAGGGAGCAGGTTCGGCAATGGCTTTTCCTGCCTGTGTCTATCTGGCTTCAAGAGCCTTTTCGCCAAGGGAATTGGCAACTGCAATTGGAGCCACGCAATGCCTTGGCATGCTAGGCGGTTCTGCCGGACAGTTTTTAGTAGGACCTGCTATAAAAAATGGTTTCAGCCTGCCTTTTATTTGGATTGGGCTGGGCATTTTGATTGTTGCCATTGGGATAATCATCCTCTACATCACCCCAAAGGAAACAGAACTTTCTACAGCTAGAACAGAAAAAGCAGGATTGTTGTCACCGTATAAAATCGTTTTCAGCAATCCTCAAAGTTATTTGTGCGGAGCAATTTCAGGTTTGCTCTTTGCTCCTACAACCATCTTTGCAATGACCTGGGGTGTTGCCTTTTTTCAGAAGGACAGGATGATGGATTTCCAAACTGCAACGCTGGCAAGTGCATTTGTTGCTCTAGGATGGGTTGTGGGATGTCCTTTGATGGGTTGGATTTCCGATAAGATTGGCAAAAGGAAACCTGTCTTGACCGGCGGCGCTATTGTTATGATTTTAAGTCTTTTACAATTGCTTTATCTGCAAGATTTATATCCGGCTTACATGAGCACATTTATATTGGGAGTAGCTTCAGGTTCGGCAATGCTTCCTTATTCTGTGATCAAGGAAAGTAATCCGGACAAGGTAAAAGGAAGTGCTACGGGAGCCATCAATTTCCTGACTTTCGGCGTAACCTCCTTGCTTGGTCCTTTGTTCAGTTATTTATATGGAAATACTTTGACAACTGCCGTTGATAAAGAAATTCACTTTCAATCTGCAGGATTATTTTGGGTTACTTGTATTGGTCTTTCAATACTTTTAGCGTTATTCCTCAAGGAAACGGGAATCAAAAAGAAGATTTAGAGCACCAGAACAGGAGTTGTAAAATAATATTGGGAAAATCCAATCCTTACTTATGAGTCAATTTCTGGTTGCAGTTTTGAAAAAGAATTTGCCGAGAAAACCGGATCCTGTGTTTTCCAATACAGATTGGCCGTATACAAGAACAGGAAGGTTGCAGTGTGAAACAAGCCCAGCAAGGCCATAGCATACAAAGGAATCCCTGCTATTTTCAACTCCGAATGATACGTCCACACACCTAGCTGGACCGTAACGATTTCACCTACAGTTGGCAACAATATTGATGACAATAAAGTCAATGTGATCTTACTCTTGAGGCTTTTCAGTTTCAACGTTTTGATGTAATAGTCTTCAAAACTGTAAAGGAAAGAAAATGCCAATCCCCAGGCCAAAGGCAACCAATAAGGAAATTCGCGTCCATCTGAAAGATTGTGATAGGTCCACAAGCCACTTTGGATTCCCCAATTTTCCGCAAGGATTCCGCCGATTGCTGAAATGAAGAAACCTAAAAAATAGATCTTGAAATTCTTGGATTTCCTTTTTCGTAAATAAATCAATCCTGTAAAAAAAGCCAGGATCAGAAGTACGACCAAATCTTGACTGTGCAGAACGGATATTACTATCCCGGCAATGGACAGGATTACAAGTCTTTTTAACGTAAATAGAAAAAGCTTTTGAAACATAGACTATTATTAGCAGTCGCCAAAAATAGCATTTTTTTCTGATGAAGATTGTTTTTTCAATTAATTACTGATCACAGAATTCAACTTGCCTGCTTCAATATCCTGATGTGAAGCATCATAAATCGCGACTCCATTCCTTATTACAATTACTTGAGGTGATTGATGCTGGATTCGAAATTGATGAGCAATCTCATTAGAAATATCCCGATGCTCTAATAAATCCAAAAAGTAAGGCTTGATTTTTCCCTTCAGATTAAACTCATTTTCAAATTGCCTGAGTGCAAACCTGCTGATACTGCAACGCGTGCTGTGTTTGAAAACAAGAACTGGATTTTCATTGGACTCTTCCACTATCTCATTCAACTGTTGCAAATCTGTTAAAGCATTCCAATCTATTTTTGAAGAAGCAGTATCTTTATTATCATCGTTTCCAGAAAAATTAAATAAACTCATTTTGTCTTGTTTTAGGACATTTTGTCACTACAAACTCATTATTTGCAGACATTTTGTCGGTTTTTACTTATTGGAATGTAATTTGAAATCCTTCAATCAAATTTAGAGAATCAGAATCTTTAAACTGTTAAATTAAAAATAAAATATGAACATAAATAATTTCACAATCAAATCACAAGAAGCCTTACAGCAAGCACAATTGCTCGCTCAAAGCTTCGGACAGCAGCAAATTGAAAATGAACATTTGCTCAAGGCCATTTTTGAGGTCGACGAAAATGTTGCACCTTATTTGTTAAAGAAACTGAATGTCAATGTAGAATTGTTCCAGCAAATCCTGGACAGCATCATCCAAAATTTCCCGAAAGTTTCTGGCGGGACGATCACACTTTCACGTGATGCGAATTCAGCCTTGAACGAAGCCGAAATCATCGCCAAGAAGATGAACGATGAATTCGTTTCCATCGAGCATTTGATTCTTGCTGTTTTTGGTTCACGAAGCAAAATTGCACAAGTTTTAAAGGACCAGGGCGTTACCGAAAAAGGATTGAAATCTGCCGTTGATGAATTGCGAAAAGGCGAAAGGGTAACTTCCAAATCTGCAGAGGAAAACTACAATTCCTTGAACAAATACGCCAAGAACCTGAACGAGCTTGCCCGGAATGGAAAACTGGATCCTGTTATTGGCCGAGATGAAGAGATTCGTCGTGTCCTGCAAATATTGACCCGAAGAACAAAAAACAACCCGATGCTCGTTGGTGAGCCCGGAGTTGGTAAAACCGCCATTGCCGAAGGTTTGGCACACCGGATTGTGGATGGTGACGTTCCTGACAATCTAAAAGATAAAGTGGTTTACTCCTTGGATATGGGAGCCTTGATTGCCGGTGCAAAATACAAAGGGGAATTTGAAGAGCGATTGAAATCGGTCGTAAAGGAAGTCACTTCTGCAGAAGGCGATATTGTCCTGTTCATTGATGAAATTCATACCTTGGTTGGTGCTGGTGGTGGCGATGGAGCAATGGATGCTGCCAATATCTTGAAACCTGCTCTTGCTCGTGGTGAATTGAGGGCAATCGGTGCCACAACACTTGACGAATACCAGAAATATTTCGAAAAGGACAAGGCACTTGAACGACGTTTCCAAAAAGTGATCGTGGACGAGCCGGATACCGAAAGTGCTATTTCAATCCTGCGTGGCATCAAGGAGAAATACGAGACACATCATAAAGTAAGAATCAAGGATGATGCAATTATTGCCGCTGTTGAATTATCGCAGAGGTACATAACAAGCCGGTTCCTTCCGGACAAGGCAATCGACTTGATGGATGAGGCTGCATCAAAATTAAGAATGGAAATCAATTCAAAGCCTGAGGAATTAGACGTTTTGGATCGAAAAATAATGCAGTTGGAAATCGAAATCGAAGCCATCAAAAGAGAAAATGATGAAAGCAAGCTGAAGATTCTCGGTATCGATCTGGCCAATATGAAGGAAGACCGGAATGAAATTTACGCCAAATGGAAATCCGAAAAAGATGTTGTAGATAATATCCAAGCCATCAAGACAGACATTGAAAACTTGAAATTTGATGCGGAACGCGCAGAACGTGATGGAGATTACGGCAAGGTTGCAGAAATCCGCTATGGAAAAATCAAGGAAGCACAAGAAAAACTGGACGTATTCCAAAAGCAATTGCAAGAAAATCAAAATGGCAATTCCCTTATAAAAGAAGAAGTAACTCGTGAAGATATTGCCGAAGTAGTTGCAAAATGGACCGGAATTCCAGTAATGAAGATGCTTCAGGGCGAAAGAGAGAAACTGTTGAAGCTGGAAGATGAATTGCACCATCGCGTTGTAGGTCAGGAAGAAGCCATCCAGGCAATCAGTGATGCCGTGAGAAGAAGCCGTGCCGGATTGCAGGACATGAAAAAGCCTGTCGGAACTTTCCTTTTCCTGGGAACAACCGGGGTTGGAAAAACCGAATTGGCGAAAGCACTTGCGGAATATTTATTTGATGACGAAAATGCAATGACCCGGATTGACATGAGCGAATACCAGGAAAGACACAGTGTGAGTCGTCTGGTAGGTGCTCCTCCAGGATATGTAGGTTATGATGAAGGCGGACAATTGACGGAAGCTGTTAGAAGAAAACCGTATTCGGTAATCTTGCTGGATGAGATTGAAAAGGCACATCCGGATACCTTCAACATCTTGTTGCAGGTTTTAGACGAAGGGCGGCTGACCGATAATAAAGGGCGATTGGCTGATTTCAAGAATACGATCATCATCATGACTTCAAATATGGGAAGCCAGATCATCCAGGAAAAATTCGAAAACCTGAAAGGTGGTATAGAAGCCGCAACAGAAGCTGCAAAAATAGAAGTGCTTGGCTTGTTGAAACAAACCGTCCGACCGGAGTTCATCAACCGTATTGATGAAATCGTAATGTTCACGCCTTTATCAGGTGATAATATCCGTCAGATTGTTGGATTACAATTGAAATCCGTAAGCAAAATGCTCTTGCAGCAAGGTATTACAATGGATGCCACACCAGAAGCTGTAGATTATCTGGCCGATAAAGGATATGATTCGCAATTCGGGGCAAGACCTGTAAAACGTGTGATTCAAAGAGAAGTCTTGAATCAGTTGTCGAAAGAAATATTAGGAGGAACTATCAAGACCGACAGCATTATCTTGATTGACGCCTTTGATGGAAAACTGGTTTTCAGAAACCAGTAAGATAATTTTTTGGTTGGTTTTTTAGTTGAAACCGGAATACTTTTTTAAAGTTTCCGGTTTTTTTTATGCTTAGATGCCTTTTAAGACTTCGATCAATGCATCGATATCTTCGGTCGTATTGAAATGGCTGAAAGAGATTCTTAAAGAAGGCTTCTTTATATCCTCCTCATTTAAAATTTCCGCCAAGACGTGGGAAGGCTTCAAGCTTCCTGATTGGCAAGCACTTCCTCTCGAAACTGCAATACCTTTCATATCCAAATTAAACAATATCATCGACGTTTTGGCTTCTGAGAACGGCAGACAAACATTGAGAATATTATAAAAAGTATCGTTTTGATTTCCGTTGATTTTAATCCCCTCAAAACTATTCATCAATTGATTGATTGTATAGTTTTTCAAGTCTGAAATATGAGCTTTTTCTTCATCCAATAAAGCATAAGACATTTCAAGAGCTTTTGTCATCCCGACAATATTATGCAATGATTCTGTTCCCGGGCGAAGGCCTTTTTCTTGTTCACCTCCATAAAATAAAGGATTTACCAGAAGCCCTTTTCTAATAAATGCGAATCCAGCACCTTTTGGCCCATGAAATTTATGGGCACTAGCCACTAGAAAATCTACAGAAAGCTTTTGCAAATCGAAAGTTGTTTTGCCTATCGATTGTACAGTATCTGAATGAAAATAAGCGTGATACTGTTTGCATATTTTCCCAATTTCTTCTATATCCAAAACGGTTCCTATTTCATTATTGACGTGCATCAAGGAAACAAAAGTTGGAACATTATCGGAAAGCAATTCAACCAAATGATTGATATCTGTTGTCCCGTCTTGCTTTATTTTTACATAATCTACTTTTACATCATACTTTGATGCCAGAATTTCAATAGTATGCAATACGGCGTGATGTTCTATTCTTGAAGTAATGATTCTTTGCACTTTTAAATCTACAACGGCACTTTTTAGAATCCAATTATTGGCTTCCGTGGCACCCGAAGTAAAAATGATTTCTTGAGAAGTTGCATTAAGCGTCTTGGCAATTGTTTTTCTGGAAAGTTCCAGAATACTCTTTGAACTTCTACCAAAACTGTGGGTCGACGAAGGATTTCCATAATCTTCAGCCATTACTTTGACCATCTCGTTGATGACTTCCGGTCGGATCTGTGTGGTTGCGGCGTTGTCTAGATAAACTTTTTTCATGGTTGCAAATTTAATGCATTTTTTAGTTTTGTGTTTTCTTCGAATTGTTAAATCGTATTATAAAAAAGAGTCGCGCAAGTTCATGTTTTATCTTTTTTTTAGGTTTGTGATTTCATTATGACCAACCCATTATGAAATGTATTATTTTTAATTACTTTTGCGTTAAATAGTATCTATAATGAAAAGATTTTTTAGTTTTCTGGTTTTGGCAGTTTTCTTTGCAGGCTGTGATGATGGCGATATGGAAGAAGTGTCTTTTGAGTTTAACGAAACTGCTGCAAAGGCTTGTAACAGCACTGGTACGGCGAGCAATTTTTTTATCTACAAGACTACAGACCAAAGGGCTTTGATCTTAAAATTGGCGGAAAGGAATTTCACCAATACCGTTACTTCCGACAGCCTGGGTACTGGATTGATTGAAGTTCCCATTAATGCAACAAACCAATTGATCTACAGGGTATACAATGACGTTATAACTGATGCTACAGTATGTTCAACTTCAGGTATCCCAGCATCCTATCCAATCGTGACAGAAGAACGAAGTGCCAGTGGTGGTATGATGTATGTCAGGACATCAGTTTTAAAATCTGAAGAAACCACGGAAGGAGCTACAAGCATTACGGAATACCTTCATACGATAACTTTTGCCGATATCACTTTCATAACAGCCGACGGAAGCCAGAGAAATGAATCTTTACCTCCAGTAACTTACAGGACACTAGCTCCTCGATTTACTTTTGATAACTTGTCGGACGTAAAAATATGCGCTGAAAACGATTATAAATTGCTTCTAAAATATGTCAGCGATCAAGCAATGTCTCTTAAATTGAGTGAAGCTGATGCTGCATTTTTATTTTCTAATGACATTACGGCTCCAAAAGTCCGGTACTTGAACAGTGAAAACACTTTAACCTACCGATTTTTTTCCAGAACAGACATAACCCCGCTGACGGAAGCCTATTTTTGCAGTGAGACCCAGCCTGATTTGCCTGTTGTTAAACATATCTGGGCCGGAACCAATAGCACGGATGAAAATACTGGAAGGATTGAAGTTTTAACGGAACAGATTGATGATAATGCCTACAAGCATACCATCACATTGAAAAATGTCACAATCGCCAGAAACTCTCAAAACTTCAAATTGAAAAGCGACTTTATTTTCGGAACAATCGAATCAATTACAGCTCCCTAATTATCTAGCATTCTGCTTTATGTAAACTTCTGTGGCGCCAAGTCCGTATTTTTGGTAGTTGGCGTCCTGAAAGGCTACATTTTCATATCTTCCCAATAAAAAATCCAACTCTGATTTTAAAACGCCTTCACCTACTCCATGGATGAATACAATCTTTGGAATGCGGTTCCTGATGGCAAATTCAATATGCCTCTGGGCGGTTTCAGTTTGCAGGGTAAGAATATCATAGTTGTTCATTCCCCTGAAACTTTTTACTAATTTTTCAATATGAAGGTCGAATTCTGGAACACCGGCTTCGTGTTTTGGCTTTTTCTCCTTTACAAAACTTCTAGGTTTAGGAATTTCTTTTTCCTTGATAATCTGGGTCAGGTTTGGACCTATATTAAAATTCAGATCGGTTCCGCCAACTTTTAGAAGCTCTCTTGCTTCAAACGTAAGATCAAAACCATCAGTTGTCTCAATAGTCACCTGGTTGCCTTTTACCGAAAGGACAACTCCATCAATTGCATCATCAAGTACCGTAACCTTATCTCCTTTATTGAACATTATCCTGGTCTTTATCGTTATTTTTATGGGGTATCCTCGTATTGAGCTTCATCAGTCCGAACATAAAAACCACAATCGCTGCCGTAATGATGTACACATTCGGTTTATCCTTGCTTTGTTCATAAAGCAGCATAAAACCTGATAGAAAAAGAACGGGAATGAGCAGTTTCTTCATATTCACTAAATTGGATCCCAAAAGTAAAGAACTTTGAAATAATAACCTTTAAAAACAAAAAAGTTTATTTTTATTTTGTAAAATTGCAGTAAAACAAAGCATTTTGGATCTAGAGAAATACATGGTTCCCTGTATGAACAAGCAACTTTTCGGATTTGATTGCCCGGGATGTGGCATGCAACGGTCATTGGCCCTGATCCTGAAAGGAGAATTTGCTGATGCTTTTCTTATGTTTCCCGCCATCTACACCTTGGTCGCTTTTTTTGGAATCGTAGCCTTGCATTTTCTAGATAAGAAAAGAAATTACCACAAAATAATCATCAGCCTTGGAATTATCAATGGATTAATTATGATTATTTCTTACATTTATAAAATCTTAACCTAATAAATAACTAAATAACTATTTTTAAAATTATGGAAAAACAAAAATTACCTAATGCTGTAGCGGTTCTTGTACTTGGAATCTTATCCATCCCGGCTTGTTGCTTTTATGGAGGTGGACTTATTTTTGGTATCATTGCTTTAGTACTTGCCAAAAAAGACAAGGCCCTTTATGCAGCAAACCCAGAAGGTTATGACGGATACAGCAATTTAAATACAGGTAGGATTCTTGCTATTGTTGGAATTGTATTGAGCATCATTTATATCTTGATGTTGGTAGCTGTCATCTCAATGTTCGGATGGGCTGCACTTCAAGATCAGGAGATGTTGCAACAAAGACTTATGGAATTGCAAAATCAATAATCAAATAGCACATAAATGAAAAATCCGCTTTTCAGCGGATTTTTTTTATTCTTATTTTTCAAACTCCTTCAAGGTATTGATGATAATGTTCACACAATCTAGGAGCTGTTCCTCGTTCATTACCAAAGGCGGTGCAAAACGAATGATGTTCCCGTGGGTGGGTTTGGCCAGCAATCCGTTATCGCGTAGGCGCATGCAGATGTTCCAAGCCGTATCGCTTTCTTCCGTATCATTGATTACAATCGCATTCAACAGACCTTTCCCCCTGACAAGTGTGGCAATGTTGGATGTTGTTACAAATTCTCCGATTTTTTCCCTGAAAAGGTTTCCTAGATTTTCAGCATTTTCAGCTAATTTTTCGTCCTTTACCACTTCCAAAGCGGCAATTGCAACTGCTGCTGCAACAGGATTTCCCCCAAAAGTTGAACCGTGTTGTCCTGGCTTGATCACGTTCATCACGCTGTCATTTGCCAAAACGGCAGAAACGGGATAAACTCCTCCAGAAATTGCTTTTCCTAGAATCAAGATATCCGGTTGGACATTTTCGTGGTGAACTGCCAATAATTTTCCTGTTCTTGCGATTCCCGTCTGCACTTCATCAGCAATAAACAAGGCGTTGTGTTTTTCGCAAAGTGCTTTTGCTTTTGCAAGATATCCCTCAGATGGCACATAAACTCCTGCTTCTCCCTGGATTGGTTCTACAAGGAAACCGGCAATGTTCTTGGTTGATGCCAATGCTTCTTCCAAGGCATCCAAATCATCATAAGCAATCTTGATGAATCCGGCAGTATAAGGTCCGAAATTTTTACGTGCATTTTCATCATTCGAAAATGATATGATAGTGGTGGTCCTTCCGTGGAAATTGCCTTCACAAACAATGATCTGAGCTTCGTGTTCTGCAACACCTTTCACTTCATAAGCCCATTTCCTGCAAAGCTTCAACGCAGTTTCTACTGCTTCCGCACCTGTATTCATTGGCAGAACCTTGTCAAAACCGAAAGTCTCAGTAATATATTTCTCGTAAGGCCCCAATTGGTCGTTGAAAAAAGCCCTTGAAGTCAGTGTCAAGGTTTGAGCCTGGGCTATCATCGCATTTACAATCCTCGGATGACAATGTCCCTGATTTACGGCTGAATAAGCTGAAAGAAAATCATAATATTTCTTACCTTCAACATCCCATACATATACGCCTTCTCCCCTACTCAGGACAACCGGAAGCGGATGGTAATTGTGCGCTCCATACTTGTTTTCCAAACCGATGATTTCTTCTGAACTTGTTTTTTCTAAAACTGCCATTATAACTATTTTTTAAATAATGCTATACAATTCCTACTTACGGAGAGAAATCATCCTATTTTCTACAAAATTAATAAAAATAAATCTTTCAAAATGATTATTCTGCAATCTTTAGCATCCCCAAAAGTTTAACCGCAAACTCGCAAATTATTTTAAAACTTATAATTTGCAAATCTGCGGTTATTTTACTTTGCTATTTCCTGATTGCTCAAAGAATAGAATCCTATAAACCGTTAGGCCAAGGTTGCCGAGGAAGTAATCTTTGTATCCAGCAATCTTGAAATTGGGCAATTGCTTTCGGCTTTCGAAACCAATTCCTGAAATTTATCTTCTGAAATATCTTTTACCTTTCCTGTAACAGTAAGGTGCGAACCTACAACGCTTCCGTCTTGGAAATCGACATCACATTTTGTTTCCAGGCTTTCCACTTCAAAACCTTCTTCAGTGATGTAAGCCGATAATTGCATCGTGAAGCAGCCTGAATGTGCTGCAGCAATAAGCTCTTCTGGATTTGTACCGATTCCGTCTTCAAAACGGGTCTTGAACGAATATTGAGAATGGTCTAATACTTTACTTTGAGTGGTCAATGTTCCAGCTCCTTCTTTTACGGAACCTTTCCAAACTGCGGTTGCATTTCTTTTCATAATGGGGTGTTTTTATTGATTAATTTCTCTCAAATTTAATCCTTTAAAACAGGAATGACATTATGAAATTGTCATTTTTAACAAAAATAAAACAGTCTATGGTCCTACTCCATAAATTTTCAAACTCACCGTAAATTTTGAACCGGTATTGAGACCTTCACTTTGAGCCGTAAAGTTCCCTTCGAACTTTTTGACGATCTGTTTGGACAAGTACAGCCCTATTCCTGTTGACTTCTCATCTAAAGTTCCTCTCCTGCTCATCTTGGTAAATTTCTCGAACAAGAGCTCACTTTTAGAATCTTCGAAACCAATTCCGTTATCTTCAACAGCAATCTTCAAGTGCTGGTGCTTCTTTTGAAAACTCAATACAATCGTATTTTCAGGAAATGAAAACTTGATGGCATTACCAAGCAAGTTGGTCAGCACTCGTATCAGCAATTCCTTGTCCACTTTCAAATCAGCATTGCCAATATTCTTGTCAACAACCAATTGCAGCTTTTTATTTATTAATTTTTGATTGAAATGCTCTCGGAGTACACCAATCATTTCTTCAAAATCAACATTTATGATGTCAATATCCTTTTTAAGAATCTTATCTTCTTCTTTTAAAAAGTTGATGAATTTTTCGATAAATGCAGTTTGCTTTTTCGTGCTTTCTACAATCAATTCAGCATAATTCTTGGTAGTGGACGACACGTCATCTTCCGTAATTACTCGTGCCAACGAAGAAGCATTGTCAATATAATTCTTCAAATCGTGCGATAGGAGGAAAATCAGATCCTGCTTGTTCTGAAGCAAATTTTCATTTTCATTGATGGTCGATTGGAGGTTGACCATCAATTTTCCTGCTTCATCGGAAAACTCCTGTGGCAGGTTCGGAATAATCTTGCCATTTCTATAATTATCCAATGCCTTGGACATTACCTCAATGGGCTTCATCAGGTTTTTCAATACTGCCAAGGTAATTGCGGTAGCAACAAGAGTGAGGAGCAATGTCAAGGTAAAAATGATCGATGGGGAAAACGAATCTTCAAAAGAAATGATGAAGATAATCAAGCCTATCAAAGGAATATGAATGCCGAGAAAAGCTACAAATAGGAATTTGGCGACATAACTCTTCTTCAAAAACTTAATTTTGGATAAACTTCTGTATAGGTTCATAAACTAATTCGGGAGTTTTGTTTATGGTTCTAAAGATACTATTAATATCATTATCAACAGGTAAGGCAGATTTTTTTTCTAAAATGAATCTAAATTGAAACCAATTCAAAAATAATTCACAATTTAAATTTGTAAAACTAATCAAACACTTATTTTTGCAGCTATGTCTAGAAAAATTACAAATAAGATTGTTTTCAATCATATAAAGGTCCTGGATGCAGGAGCAAAAGGCGTTTCGGTAGCGAAGGCTCCAGACGGCAAAGTAATATTTATTCCCAATGTAGTACCCGGAGATGTCGTTGATGTGCAGACCTTCAAGAAACGCAAGGCTTATTACGAAGGAAAAGCAGTTCGTTTTCACGAATTCTCGGAACACAGGATTGAGCCTGTTTGCCAGCATTTTGGTGTTTGTGGCGGTTGCAAATGGCAGAATATGAAGTATTCCCAGCAACTTTTATACAAGCAAAACGAGGTTAAAAACCATTTGCAAAGGATCGGAAAGATTGAACTTCCTGAATTTGAAAACATACTGGGCTCGGAAGAACAATTCATGTACCGCAATAAGATGGAATTCGGTTTCTCCAATTCGCGTTGGTTGACCGAAAAGGAAATTGAAAGCACGGAAGACTTAGGAAACCGTAATGCTTTGGGGTTCCATATTCCGAAAATGTGGGATAAGATCCTTGACATCACTACTTGTCACTTGCAGCAAGACCCTTCTAATGCAATCAGGAATGAGATTCGGGATTTTGCAAATGAAAACAATCTTGAATTCTTTGACCCAAGGAACCACGAAGGCCTGTTAAGAACCCTGATGATCAGGACTGCCTCGACAGGAGAAATAATGGTCCTGATTCAATTCTTTAAAGAAGACAAGGCAAAAAGAGAATTGCTATTGAATTTCTTGGCAGAACGTTTTCCTGAAATTACCTCCTTGCAATATGTAATCAACGGAAAACCAAACGATACGATTTACGACCAAAATGTAATCTTGTTCAAAGGTCGCGATTATATCCTGGAAGAAATGGAAGGCTTGAAATTCAGCATCAATGCCAAATCATTCTACCAGACCAATTCAGAGCAAGCTTATGAATTATACAAGATCACTAGAGATTTCGCTGGCCTGACAGGCAACGAAGTCGTTTATGATCTATACACCGGAACAGGAACCATTGCCCAATTCGTTTCAAGAAAAGCAAAAAAAGTAGTTGGCGTGGAAGCTGTTCCAGAAGCTATAGCCGACGCAAAGGAAAATGCAAAACGCAACGAGATTACGAATTGTGATTTCTTTGTTGGCGACATGAAAGTAGTCTTTAACGAAAGTTTTATTGCCCAAAACGGAAAACCTGACGTTATCATTACCGATCCACCACGAGATGGAATGCACAAGGATGTTATTGAACAGATATTGAAAATTGCTCCTGAAAAAGTGGTTTATGTAAGTTGCAATTCGGCTACGCAAGCTCGTGATCTGGCTTTGATGGACGAAAAATACAAAGTTACCCGTGTTCGCCCGGTTGATATGTTTCCACAGACGCATCACGTGGAAAATGTTGTACTTTTGGAGAGAAGAAGCTAGAAGAGGAAAGACTGAAGGTGGAATTTAAAAAAATCTAGGATTAATAAAATGAAAAAAATATTCTGCATCTTGTTTATAATCGGATTCATCCTCATCAGTTGTGAGAAGGATGATATCTGTGATCCATCAACACCTACGACTCCCCGACTGGTAATCAAACTTTATGATGCCAACAACCCATCGGTTACAAAAAGAATCAACAATTTAAAAATAGTTGGAGACGGGATAAATTACAGCAATGGAGTCCTTAACGATCTGGGAAGCCAGTTTTGGACCGATTCCCTGATTTATATTCCACTAAGGGTCAACCAGGATGCTTCAAAATTTAAATTCATCCGCTTTTCAACACAAGATACGCTTCTTGCCAACGCCAGAGTAGATCTTTTAGAGTTCAATTATTCCAGAAGAGAAGAATATGTTTCCAGGGCCTGTGGCTTTAAAACGATATTTGATTTAAATGGAAGCCAGACAGGAAACCCATTTATCCTAAACAATGACGAGGATGCCACTCTTGGAAACTGGATCAGGAATATTGAAGTTGAAGAACCTAACATAAACAGCGAAAATGAAACACATATCAACATATATTTCTTGTAGTCTTATATTGATCTTGTGTTCATCATCGATAATGGCACAAGAAAAAAAGAAAGATTCCGTAATAGTCCCATTAAAGTCAGAGCGTTATGGAATTCGCTTTGGGGTTGACCTGCTGAAAATTGCCCGGACTGTTTATGACAAGGACTATAAGGGTTTTGAAATTGTCGGCGATTATCGATTGACCAAAAAATACTATCTGGCAGGAGAAATTGGCAATGAAAACAAGACAACGGACGAAGATCAAGTAAACTTTACCACAAAGGGAACTTTCTTTAAAGTTGGCTTTGATTTTAACGCACACGAAAATTGGCTCGACCTTGAAAATATGATCCATCTTGGCTTGAGATACGGAGTAAGTTCCTTCAGCCAGCAAATCAACAATTACAATATTTACAATCCGAATCCTTATTGGGGAGAAGTTCCCGTAACAGATGGCGGAGGTGAATTCAGTGGACTTTCTGCACAGTGGCTAGAGGTTGTAGTTGGAATGAAAACGAGGGTTTTTGACAATGTCTTTGTCGGATTCAGCTTCAGGATGAACAAATTGGTTTCCAACAAAAGGCCGGGAGGTTTTGACAACCTTTATATTCCTGGGTTCAACAGGACATATGATGGCGATTTCGGTGTAGGCTTTAATTATACCGTTTCCTACTTATTGCCTATTTACAAGAAGAAGAATACACCAGTTGTTGTTGAGGAAAAGAAGAAGTAAACTAGATAATTATGGCAACTCCTTTATGGTATTTGTCTCCTAATTCACTTTCTGTTATCCAAGTAAATTTTTCGACTTTTTGAATTGATTTCGAAACAAATATATGGTCGATATTTTCAGAAATATCCTCTGTAACTCTTTGAATATAATACTTATCCGTTATATTCCTTACTACTTCCCTTGAATTGATTTGAGAAAGTTCTTGTTTTTCGGCTTCAAAAAAAGAAGTATTGAAATCTCCTGCAATGATGAAATCGTTTTCATTTTCAATCAAGGAATCTACATCAAAAATAAAATTCAAAAGCTCTTTCTTAGCAATATCTTTCTGATGCCGGATACCCAAGGTGCCTATTATTGTTCCGTAAACGGTAATCATCTTTTCTTTTATCAAAAAATCATGGGAAATGCTTGTAAATGAATCCCTGACAGTATTTTGTCTTACAGATGGATATTTACTGTAAATAGAGGTTCTTACAGGATGATTTCCCTTAAGGTAATTTCCATAATCAAAAAATTCAAATGTTCCATTCAACGGAATTGCATCAGAATGATAGACGAAATAATTATCCGAAAACTTAAATGCTTCGATGTTTTCAGTAACAATTAAAATATCAAAATCTTGATCCTTTATCTTGTCAACAATTGATTGTTTTGATCGAACTGATTTTTTGAACCAATCAATATTGACCGTGCCTATTTTCATGTTCCAAATTAATAAAAAAAATGGGCTTTAGCCCATTTTCTATTCGTTATCTCCTATCAATTACTTGATGTCTATTTGATCTGCTTGATGCCTTTCATAAAAATCCACTTCATAAACAGCTTTTCACCTTCATTCGTTTGAACGGCTTGAAATTGCGGTGCCAGAATAGTACCTGCAATGAATGCTGTAAGCGGAACCCAAAATCCCTCCAAATTCGTATAAGCATCAACCAAGAACCGGATGAGGATGAATAGAACTGCGAAACTTAATAGTTGGTAGATAAATGCTTTTGTTTTTAGACTCATTTCCTTTATAATGTTAGATCAAACAAAAGTAAGCATTTTTATTTTTTTGCTCAACTTAAAGCAGTATCATTTTAGAAGTAAAAAGCCTTACAAAATAAACATATTACAATAAATTATTCATTAAAATGAATTATTTTAATAATTTTACATAATTAAACAAACACAATCAACTTAATATATTAAATTATGAAACAAATACTACTCTTGCCCTGTCTGTTATTTTCCTTCATTCAATATGCAGCTACTGTCATTACTCCTCCACCAATCACATCGCCACAAGCTTTCTGTGATGCCGCCATCGTGGCTGACCTGACAGCAACTGGAATTAATTTGCAATGGTACGAGAATGCTACCGAAGAAAATCCCTTATCTGTTGAGACTTCACTGGCAACAGGAACGTATTATGTCTCCCAAACACTAAACAATGAGGAAAGTATAAGGGTTGCCGTGCAAGTCACTATCAACCAAGCTCCCTTGATAGATGAATTAGGGGAGATTTACAGCTGTACGACCTATACATTACTCCCCTTATCAGTGGGAGATTACTTTGCTGATGAAAATCACTCCGAACCCCTATTTGCCGGAGATGTGATTGACTCAAGTCAGACCTTGTATGTCTTTGGTGAAAATGAATGCGGAAGTGCCCTGTCAGCATTTTATATCATAATTGAGTCTGCACCAAGTCTTCCGTCAGAAGAAGTTGCCGAGGCCTGCAGCAGTTATTTCCTTCCTGATTTTTCAGAAGGGGGCTATTATACGGAAAGTGGAGGCAATGGCGGTTTTTATTCAGGAGGTGAAGAAATTACGATGAGCCAGACTCTTTATAAATATGTTGTCAATAGTTGCGGAAGTGCCGAAACAGAACTTTCCATTACAATCAATGCCGAACCCTATGTTGATTTCCTGGATGATGTATATGCCTGTGGAAGCTATGAATTGCCTTATATAAGCAGTGGCAATTTTTACACAGAACCCAATACCAGTGGCGACATATTGTACCCTGGAGATCTAATAACAGCTTCACAAGTCATATACCTGTATGCAGGAAATGGCTGCGGAGAAGCACAAGGCAGTTTTTATGTCGATATTTTCAACCTTGACACTAGTGTTTCCCTTGAAGACAACACACTGACGGCCAATCAAATTGACGCTGCTTACCAATGGTGGGATTGCAATAACGAAATTTTTGTCACAGGTGAAGAAGGACAGAGCTTTACTCCTTCGATCGCCGGGCTTTATTCTGTGCTCATCACCTATGGAGATTGCAGTGTTTGGAGTGATTGCATATTATCTTCTCCTCTTTCGGTTGAGGAAAATGAATCAAACAAGATTTCTATTTTTCCGAATCCCGCTTCTTCAACCGTAACCATACAGAACAAGCTTTTGCAAAAAATAAACAAAATTGAAATTATTGACCTATCAGGAAAAATGGTATTGCAGCAAGATGACAATACCGGCTTAATAAATATTGAAAAATTGGCCTCGGGAATGTATATCATACGAGTTTCCCTGGAAGAGCAGATATTTGCATACAAACTTGTCAGGAAATAAAAAAAGAGCTTTTTAAGCTCTTTTTTTATTCCTCCTTATTATCTTGGAATTTTGTCCTCTTGCTTCCTTCGTACATTTCATACTTGACCAATCTTGCTTCCAGGCTTCCGTTGAAAAGTTTGATTTTTCTTGAAGGCTTCAAACCTACAAACTTCAAGGCTTCCAGATTGGCAGTAATAAACCAGGCATTTGTTCCCGGATAATTTTTCTTCAAGGTATCTCCGATGTTCTTATAGAAGTTTTCCATCTGGATGTCCAATCGTTCCCCGTAAGGTGGATTGAACACCATATGCAACGGACCTTTTGAAGTTTTTTCGGTATCAAAAAAATTGTTTTCAGAAATCGTTATGTACTCATCCAAATTTGCATTCTTTATATTATCCTTTGCCTTGCTGACTGCGGAAGGAGCCTTGTCATATCCTTTTATAGTATAATGAAACTCACGTACTTTTTTCAGGCAAGAGGTCACAATCTGGTCAAATAGATCATTGTCCCAGTCGTTCCATTTCTCGAAAGCAAATTCTTTCCTATTGATATTTGCTGGAATATTACAAGCTATCATTGCGGCTTCCGCCAAGATAGTTCCAGAACCACACATCGGATCAATAAAATCCCCTTGCCCATCCCAGCCTGAAAGCAAGAGCATTCCTGCCGCCAGAACTTCGTTGATTGGAGCAATATTCGTTGCTGTCCTGTAACCTCTTTGGTGCAGCGAATTTCCAGAAGTATCCAAGGCTACCGAACATTGGTCTTTATCAATATGGATATTGATCCTCAGATCCGGATATTGCTTGTCGATGCTTGGTCGTTGTCCTGTCCTATTTCTAAATTGATCCACAATCGCATCCTTGCACTTTTGTGAAACAAACTCGGAGTGGTTGAATTTTTCAGAATGCACTGTCGCATCAATTACAAAAGTCTGATTCGAATTCAAATATTTCGACCAGTCAATTCCCGAAATTCCCTTGTAAAGGCTTTCCTCATTGTTCACACGGAAAAAATAAATCGGTTTCAAGATTTTCAAAGCCGTTCTCAAGGACAGATTGGCTTTATACATAAACCCCTTGTCGCCTTTGAAGCTAACCATCCTCACACCCTGCTCGACATCCTGAGCTCCCAACATCTGCAGTTCTTTTGCTAATATTTCTTCAAAACCAAAAAAGGTTTTGGCAACCATTTTAAAATTATTTTCCATTGTAAAATCAAGTATTCGGTGCAAAAATACACTAAATTTGCAGACTTGAATTAATAGAAAACAATAAATGTCTGAATCTCAAATTCCAAAATCTGAAAGCTGGTTTGAATCCTGGTTTGATACGCCTTATTACCACATCCTTTACAAGGACCGCGATTATGCCGAAGCCCAATTGTTTATGGACAACATCACCAATTACCTGAATCTTCCTGAAGATGCAAGAATTCTGGATCTGGCCTGCGGAAAAGGACGTCATTCTATTTATTTAAACCAATTGGGCTTTGATGTTACCGGTGCGGACTTGTCTGAAAACAGCATCGCTGAGGCTAAAAAATCAGAGAATGAGCGATTGCATTTCGTAGTGCACGATATGAGAAAACCGTGTAGCGAACAGTATGATGCCATCCTGAATTTGTTTACAAGTTTTGGTTATTTCGAAAATGACACTGACAACCTTACCACATTGAAAGCAATAAAAGAGAGCCTTACAGAATATGGCTTTGCTGTAATTGATTTTATGAATGTACATCAGGTAATCAATAATCTCGTCCCAGAAGAAGAGAAAACTGTTGATGGAATTGACTTTAAAATCAAGCGTTTCCATATTGATGGCTACATCTACAAGGAAATTGACTTTGAAGACAAAGGCCAGCAATTTCACTTTACGGAAAAAGTGAGAGCCTTGACTTTGGAGGATTTTGAAAATCTGATGGAAGAAGCCGGAATCTATCTCTTGGACACTTTTGGAGATTATAAATTGAAGAAATTTCACAAGAATGAAAGTGAAAGGCTGATAATGGTTTTTAAATAAAAGCAGTTGGAAGAGTGAAGTTGGAAGATTTTTAAAATACACTTTTGAATAGATGAATTATATTTTACCCCTACTCTCGGTTTTATTAGGTTATGGAATTGCATTATTCTTGAAACCCGCCAAAAAGACCAACCTGAAATTGCTGATGGCATTTAGCGGTTCGTTCTTGCTTTCGATTACAGTAATGCATTTGTTGCCAGAAGTGTACGAATCAGCTCATCACGGCGACCATAATCATTCGAATGCTGTTGGAATCTTTATAATGGTCGGGATCCTATTCCAAATTATCCTCGAGTTTTTCTCCAAAGGTGCCGAACACGGCCACGTTCATTCGCACGGTCACGAAAATGATTCAAAAATGCCTTGGGCTCTTTTCATAAGCCTTTGTATTCACGCTTTTATGGAAGGTTTTCCGGTAAGCCATCACAGCGATTTGGCTCTTGGAATTGCCATCCATCACTTGCCCATTGCAGTTATCCTGACGTCCTTTTTCCTAAATTCCCATTTGAACAAGACTGTCGTATTCTTCTTTATGGCTACTTTTGCCTTGATGACTCCACTTGGAACCCTCACGGCTGAATACTTTACCTTTTTGAATCATTATTATACTGAAATTACGGCTGTTGTTATCGGAATCCTGTTTCATATTTCCTCCACGATTATTTTTGAAAGCAGTGAAAACCACAAGTTCAATCTGGCAAAATTATCAATGATCGCAATTGGAATCATTATGGCTTATTTTCTCGGAATTGAGGCGCCTCATTCGCACTGATTTTATCTTGCAAATCATTATCTTTAAGCATTAAAATTTTCCAGAAATGACCTTTACGAAAACCACCGAACAATCTTCGAAATACGAACATCTAGAAAAAATGTCGGTTTCTGAATTGCTTGCAAACATCAATCAGGAAGACAAGACCGTTCCTTTTGCAGTTGAAAAAGCATTGCCGCAGATTGAAAATCTGGTAACTGAAATCGTTTCGAAAATGAAAATGGGGGGACGTTTGTTCTATATCGGAGCCGGAACTTCTGGACGATTAGGAATCGTGGATGCTTCTGAATGCCCACCAACTTTTGGTGTTCCATTCGATTTGGTAAACGGAATTATTGCCGGTGGCGATAAAGCCATTCGAAGAGCCGTGGAAAATGCCGAAGACAATAAAACCCAAGCCTGGATGGATTTGCAGGAACAAGATATTTCTGAAAATGATGTCGTAATAGGAATTGCGGCCTCGGGAACAACGCCTTACGTTATTGGCGGTTTGGAAAAATGCAACGAAAACAACATTACTACAGGAAGTATTTCTTGCAACGCAGGAAGCCCGTTATCGCAAACTGCAGGATTTCCAATCGAAGTGATCGTAGGTCCGGAATTTGTTACCGGAAGCTCCCGAATGAAAGCTGGAACTGCCCAGAAATTGGTCTTGAACATGATTTCTACTGCCACGATGATACAGCTCGGAAAAGTAAAAGGCAACAAGATGGTGGACATGCAATTGAGCAACGACAAACTCGTTGATCGCGGCGTGAAAATGATTATCGGAGAGATCAATGTTTCGTATGAAGAAGCTTCTGAATTATTGAAGAAATATGGAAGCGTGAGGAAAGCGGTGGAGTATTTCAATGCCAAAAATCAATAGCAATAGCAATTTCTAAAATCTAAAAATAATTGTGGGAACCAATAGAAAAATATTATCCAAAGGGATTTCCTATATGTCGTGGGCTTTGCCTGCCTTGTTTATAGGACCTGCCATCATTCATTTTGCTTTTATCAATAAACTTCAGCCTATTTATTGGTTGATTTTGTGCATCGGGATTTTAGTTTGCCTAATGGGAATGGTGTTGGTTTTTATGGGAATTAAAACGATTATTAAAAGTATGTTTGACAAATAATGGAAAACCTGATCCACCTCTACAAGACCTTCGAAAAAGTAATCTACCTGGATAAGAAGATCAACAACCGTGAGTTTGAGGGTTGCATATTCAAGAATTGCGATTTCTCCAACAGTGATTTTTCATATAACACTTTTCTAGATTGTGAGTTCATTGATTGCAATCTGGCAATGACGCGGCTTTCTGGTTCAAGTATTAAGAATATCAGTTTTAAAAATTGCAAATTGCTTGGCATCCAATTCAATGAATGCGAGGATTTCCTTTTCAGCGTTCATTTCGTAGAATGCATCCTTGATTATTCTTCGTTTGCCAATAAAAAAATGCCGAAAACCAAATTCATCAATTCATCAGCGAAAGAGGTAACGTTTATTGGGACGAATCTTTCAGGATCAACCTTTGACAACACAGATCTGAGTGGTGCTATTTTTAATGACACTGAACTGAAGGAAGTAGATTTCTATACTGCTTATAATTATACGATTGACCCGGAATCGAATCCGATGCGGAAAGCAAAATTTGCTACCCAGGGGGTTCCCGGACTTCTGGAAAAATACGGTATCAAAATTCAATAATATGGAAGCAAGCATTTCTTATCTTGAAAGTGTCAGGAAGCAATTCCTCTATTATAAAACCCTGGGAGAAAAAGCTTTTGAACAAGTAACCCCGGAACAGCTTTTTGTTTCCGTAAACGAGAACACCAACTCGATTGCCGTAATCGTAAAACACCTTTCAGGCAATATGCTGTCAAGATGGACCGATTTTTTGACCACTGATGGTGAAAAAGAATGGCGCAACCGCGATGATGAATTTGAAGGTACTATGCAGACCAAGGAGGAACTATTGGCCTTTTGGGACAGAGGCTGGGATTGCTTCCTGACTACTTTAAATATTTTAAAAACCAATCATCTATCGCAAATCATTTATATCCGGAACGAAGGCCATACCGTTATAGAAGCCATCAACCGGCAATTGGCCCACTATCCTTATCATATCGGGCAGATTGTTTTTTATGCCAAGCTTTTGAAGAGCGGCGAATGGGACAGCCTTTCCATCCCGAAGAACAAATCAAAGGTTTACAATGCTGATAAGTTTTCAAAAGAAAAAAACATAAAGAACTTCACCGACGAAGAATTAAAACGACTGCAATGAAAAAAATAACCTCACTCCTCGCCTTGTTTCTTTTATATTCTTGTTTTGAAAGTCCTCAAAGGGAATGCAAGGATTTCAGGATCGGCAAGTTTCAATTTGATTATGAAGTGGATGGCATCAAGAAGACTACCACTTTCGTAAGAACTGAAAATCAGGAAATTGATTTCTATGAAGGCAAATCGGACACCTCTTCCATAAAATGGATCAATGATTGCGAATATGTGATCCAGAAGATCAATCCTAAAAATATGCAGGAAAAGAAAGCTATTGCAATGAAAATATTATCAACGACAAAAGACTCCTACACATTTGAGTTTGGAATCGTGGGAAGTCCTGAAAAACAAATAGGAACCGTAAAGAAGATAGAATAGCAATGAGCACTAATTAAATACTTAATTATAACTTATGTGCTATAATTTATAACTTATGTATAAATCTTCTAAACTACCTTTACTACTAAATTAAAAACACCTAATTCATAACTTATAACTCTCAAAAGATGGAAGTATTTTTAAATCCTGATGCGTGGATTGCTTTATTGACACTGACCTTTCTGGAAATCATTCTGGGAATTGACAACATTATTTTTATCTCCATCGTAACTGGAAAACTTCCGAAAGAAAACAGGAAGAAGGCAACTCGGATTGGATTGTTTCTTGCAATGTTTATGCGAATTGGACTGCTGTTCGGGATCACGTTGCTTATTGCAATGAAGGAACCTTGGTTCTCATTCGATTTTGGCTGGTTCAGTGCCAACATTACCGGACAAGCATTGATCCTCCTGCTGGGAGGCTTGTTTCTAATTTATAAAAGCACCAAGGAGATCCGTGAAAAGGTTGAACACAAGGAACACGAGGAACAAACCTTGGGAAGCAGCGTAAAGAAATCTTTTTCGAGCGTAATTGTCCAAATCCTATTGATCGACCTTATCTTTTCAGTAGATTCAATCCTTACAGCTGTTGGAATGACCAACGGTATCGAAGGTGCACTTTATATCATGATTACGGCAGTAGTGATCTCCGTGGGCATCATGATGCTTTTTGCCGTACCGGTAGGTAATTTCGTGAATGCAAATCCATCCATACAAGTATTGGGACTTGCCTTTCTTATATTGATTGGTTTCATGCTGATTACCGAAAGCATGCATTTGTCAGAAGCACAACTTGCCGGACAGCACGTAGGAGCCGTACCTAAAGGCTACCTTTATTTTGCCATAGCTTTTTCGCTTGCGGTTGAATTTATCAATATGAAAATGGACAAGAATAGGAAATAACCATTTCTTAAATACTTCTAAAAGTCACTCCTAGTAGTGGCTTTTTGTTTTCTATTAACTCTTGGTATATTATCCAAACTTCCTATATTGGAAAATCAGTTTATCTTGTTTTTCATACATAGCAACAATGCAATACACGCTGATTCTTATAGGCCAGGCAACCCCTTATTCAAAGAAGGTTTAGTACATAAATAACATTGAAATTGATTTATACAGGATAAGCTTGACAACTAAATAATTCCTACACCCTAATAGGCCACAAAAAAACCCGATTACTTTCATAATCGGGTTTTGAAATCTATTTAAAAATTAGATTATTTTTTGTTTTTAGCAATTACTGCATTCAAATTAGCTTGTAATTCAGCTGGAGTAACTTTAACAACTTGTAATTCAGAACTTCTAGCAGCTCTTCCTGACTCATTACTAAAAACAAAAGCTCCATCATAAGAACCATATGCGTAAGAATTATTAGCTAACTTAATTGCATAAGTAAAAGCATATGACTCTTCAGCTTCACTAACTGTGAATCTTGTTAAATTCATACTTGCGTCAGTTGTAATTTCAGTTGCCAAAACTTCTTGCGAATTGAAAATAACGTTTGCATCAAAAGTTACATTATTAGCACTTACAAGTCCAAAAGCATAATTTCCAAGTGCAGGCAAAGTAATTGATGTTGAACCAGCTTCTTGAGTAGAGGTGAAATAAACGTAAACATCATTTGGATAAGTAGCTCCTTCTCCTTCACCAACTTGGCTGTATGGATTAGCAACAAAAACATTTGATCCTGTTTCAGTTGAACCTAAATAATAAAGCATAGACTTATCCGCTACACCAGATGCACCGTTAACTGATACTGTATTAACAGGAACACTAACAGTTACAGTAACTTCAGCACTTGTCAAAGTTCCGTTTTTAGCTACAATTTTGTATGCTCCTGGAGCTGTAGCAGTAAATGAAGCACCAGTGATAGTAGCACCAGTTGCAGGAGTTACTGTAAATGTAGAAGTAGAAGTTACATCAACAGCTGGAGTCAAGTTGTTTTTTACACTAAGTGTTACAGCCTGACCTACATTAGCAGTTGCAGCACTAGATGTTAGAGTAATTGCTGTTGCTGCTGGTGCGCTGTCTGAATCATCACTTCCGCATGATACGAACATTGTTGTACTTGCCATAGCAAGAAATAAAAATAGTTTTTTCATAATAAAAATATAAGGTTTAATTAACTAACGTAAAAATATATTTTAAAATCAATACCGCAAAGAAATGAGAAGATTTTTTAGCTTATTTAACAAAAGTGTAACTTTTTACCCAATTACCTGAATAAATATTTAAAAAACCTAACAATCCCTTGGTTAATTTTCAATATTTTAAAATGTTTTCACTTCGAATTTGGAATCAGTTGTCAGATTTATATTCCTATTTCTACCTGAAAACGCAAATACCAGTTATTTTTGGTGTTTCCATTGTAGTAATTCAACGTATCAAACGTAAGTTCTGTCTGTACTTTAAAGGAATGCTCCCAGATGTATTTGGTAACTCCAAGGCTGTATTGTTTTTGGTTTGGAGCAAGGAGTTCAATGTCCTCGCCTACTTTCTGGGTAGAAAATCGTCCAATGATTTCATAATTGGAAGGGAAATTATAACTCAGCTGGTAATCAAATCCCTCTCCGACAAAGGCATAATTAAAATCAGTAGCATCATCTGGGTTAACAGTTACAGCATTTTCACTTGTTGTTCTGGACATATAGCTTGTCATTGCTGCCCATCCATTGTATTTGAACATCGCATCAAGCAAGAGTGATTTCATTGTTCGCTGCTCAAACAAGTCAACACCAAGTTGCCCCTGCGTTCGTCTTGCGTGGTTATTTTGCTGGAAGGCACCCGACAGCATCAGTTTTGGCTTTTGTTCCCTCATTACATCTCCTTCAAAATAGGTACCGTCCTTTTGGAAGGCGCCGAAAGGAAACAATTCAGCCTTTCCTGTAACCGCAACACCGTCATCGGCTGTTCCCGTAACGTTTCGGCCTTCACCTGTTGAAACCGCTCCCTTGAAATTATAGGAGAACTTGTCCATATACTCATTCAAGTTATGCACCTGGAACCCGAAATCCCTGTCAATTGTAAATTTTGCATTGTTGATGGACCTGTCTGTCAGCTGCAAGCCTCCGGAAGAGTTGACACGCTGGCGGTTTCCAGGAAGCTTTGTCTGCCCGAAACTGATGTTCCAGCTTTTGCTGGGCCTGTAAAACACAACTGCATCACGGATGATATTTATATTTTCACCCGGAATTACTTCTCCTACATCGCCAGGAGCGAAGGACAATTGAATCGCATATAGAAATTTCGGACTTCCGACATATCCATCAAAACGAAGACGGAGACGACGAATTTGTCCGTCATACGCTGGTCTTTCATCTTCATTGTCAATATAGGTGACACGATTCTGCATCCTGAAACGAATATTCAATTGAAAGAGGCTGTCGGGAGAAGTAAGCCCAATGCCTTTTCCGAAGTTATAATAAGGCAATGTTGACAGTTTTACATCATTATCATCCTTGCTCTGCTTGATGGTAACTTGTGCATTAAGCGAAAACGCAAGAAAAAGTACCAGAATAACGACTGCTTTTTTCATCAAAAGTGGTATTGTTAAGTTGATGCAAACTTAATATTAAATTTACCTACCGTATGTTATGAGAATGTTACCTTTGCGAAAATTTTAATGTCATGTCGAATATCTATTTAGGATACCATTTTACGGTTGAACCGAAAGAACCCGGATCAGAGATACTAGTTGCCGAATTAGGCGAAAAACCTTTTGAAAGTTTTACTGAAAGTGATTCAGGTGTCGTTGCTTACATCCAGAAACAATTCTGGACAGAGGATATACTTGAAGATATTCAAATATTAAGTTCTCCAGAGTTTGCAATTTCCTATAAGATTGAAGAAATCGACCAGGTCAATTGGAACGAGGAATGGGAAAAGAATTTCGAGCCTATTGATGTAGATGGAAAATGCCACGTCCGCGCACCATTCCACCCTAAAACAGATGCTAAATTTGATATTGTGATAGAGCCAAAGATGAGTTTCGGAACAGGCCACCACGAAACGACCCATATGATGATCCAGCATCTATTGGAAACGGATGTTGCTGGCTTGAAAACCCTGGATATGGGTTGCGGAACAGCCATCCTCGCAATCCTTGCAGAAATGAAAGGTGCCCAACCAATTGATGCCATTGACATCGATAATTGGTGCTATCTGAATTCCATTGAAAATGCAGAACGAAACAATTGCAGTCATATTACCGTTTATGAAGGCGATGCGGCACTGCTGGAAGGTAAGAAATACGATTTGATTATTGCAAACATCAACAGGAACATCCTTTTAAACGACATGACAGCTTATGTAGACTGCCTGAACAAGGAGGGTATTTTACTTCTGAGTGGTTTTTACGAAGAAGACATTCCGTTTATTGATGCCTCGTGCAAGGAAAATGGACTGACTTATGTTAAAAAATTCCAACGAAACAATTGGGTTTCCTTGAAATATATAAATTCATAAATTTGCAAGAACAAGTCAAGAATTAGAACAAGCACGGCAATGAGTACCATAGAAAAAGTATTAGAGGAAGTTTTGGTTGAAGAATCGACAGGATTCAACAACGAGATTGTTTTGTTCAATGATGATGTAAATACTTTTGATCACGTTATTGAAACATTAATCAGGGTTTGCAGCCACACTGCAGAGCAGGCAGAACAATGTGCGATCCTGGTGCACTATAAAGGAAAATGTACGGTAAAAACTGGAACTTTGGATGAATTGAAACCACAATGCCTGCAATTGCTTGAAGCAGGATTGAGTGCGGAAATTGTATAAATTATTTTAGTATTAGATCATAAAAAAAAGCATTACAATGAAAAATTTGTAATGCTTTTTATTTTTTAATAAATTTCAGATACCCAATCAGGCCTAAAATTATACTTTCGTAAAATAGTAAGTCGTTACAAGAGTATTTTGACCAGCTTCCGTGTCAAAAGAAATAACCAGCTGATTGCCTGAAAGTGTTACGATCTTATAAACCTGATCATAAGCACTTTCTTCTGAATTGATGGTCAATGTTTCGTTTGTTTTGGACCATGTTCCAGTAGCTTGCGTGTCTTCTACACAAACCTGTGCTCCATTTTTAAAGAAATACTGCTCTTTGAACAACGATCCCGCTGTTGCAAACTCAATGTAATTCTTGTCACATCCAGCCACATTAAACCCATAAGGAGTTGAAGTCTCAGCCTGATTGCTTAATTTTGTTACAGTTCTTGTCTGGGTCCATTTCCCCTCAACTGTTGCCGGTGTTGATGATCCGTTGTCATCACTTCCACAAGAAGCAAGCGTCAAGCCTACTAAAACAAATGTTGCTAAAATTACTTTTTTCATCTTTTTCATAGTTTAATTTTTTATGTTAACGAGCGAAAATAAGCATTTATTATACTGAATTTTGTTAAAATTTAACTAAAGGTTAGAAAAGATTATTCACGACAACTTTAAGTACGATATTCTCAACAATTAAGCTTTCTTGTTAAGGATATAAAAATTACATTTTAAATAAATTTAAACATTTTCATTACGAATGTATTAATATTTTAAGGGTGTTTTGATTGAAATCACAATTATAAAATCCGAATGGCATATTAAAAAACAATACATTACCACAACAATAAGCATTTTTTAAATAATAATGAAGCCCTTTTATAGTTCAATAAATAATTTCCAAACTAGCCTAAAGCCTGTTTCCGTTGTATTTTGAATACTTTATACACTGTATAGTTTTTATATAGTTGCTTTTTGACCGACAGCTTCAAATCAATACTAAATTTGATACACAACAAAAAACAATTATATCATGAAAAAAATTACGCAAACGATTTTACTCCTAATTTGTTCTTGCGCTTTTTCGCAAGCCCCTACAGATGTTCCCCCTGTTCCGACCAGAAATGCAGCCAATGTCATTTCAATGTTCAGCAATGCTTATACCAATGTTCCTGTAGATACGTGGAAGACGGATTGGTCGATGGGTATGCTTGAAGAACTTTCCATTGCAGGAAATGACGTTAAAAAATACAGCAACCTTAGCTTCGTAGGCATTGAGACCGTCGGAGCCAATACGATCAATGCTGCGGGGATGACTTATTTCCATGTGGATATCTGGACTTCCAATCTCACGCAATTCAAGATCAAATTGGTTGATTTTGGTGCTGATGGTGTGTTTGGAGGTACTGACAACTCGGAATATGAAGTTGTTTATGATGCGCCTACACAAAACACCTGGGTGAGTTATGACATTCCTCTGGCTAACTTTACCGGATTGCTCTCCAAGGAACATATTGCCCAATTGATTTTTTCTGGTGCCCCCGTTGGAGGTGGTACGGTCTTTATTGACAATGTTTATTTTACAAACGAGGCCAATGCCGTACCAACAGATCCGACAGCAGCTGCTCCTGCTCCAACCTTGCCACAGGAAGATGTGATTTCAATGTTCAGCAATACCTATACAAACGTACCTGTTGATACTTGGAAAACAGACTGGTCTGATGCTGTTTTAACAGACGAGCAAATTGCAGGAAATGATGTCAAGAAATACAGTCCACTGGTTTTTGCGGGTATCGAAACGGTCACATCCCAAATCAATGCAAGCGGAATGACTACTTTCAATGTGAATGTTTGGTCACCAGACTTTACCGTATTCAAGGTAAAACTGGTTGATTTCGGACCAAATGCCATTTATGATGGTCCAGGAGTAGGTGACGATTCCGAGCATGAAGTCACCTTTAACAATCCTGCACAGTCAACTTGGATTTCCTATAGCATTCCATTGGCTGCTTTTGAAAACCTCACATCGCTTGAACATATTTCACAATTGATATTTGTTGGTGGTGGTGCAAAAGTATATATCGACAATGTATATTTCAGTAATGAGCTTGTCCTACCACAAGATCCAATCGTTGCTGCTCCTACCCCTACTTTGCCACAAGCCAATGTAATGTCGATGTTCAGCAATGCCTATACAAATGTTCCAGTTGATACCTGGAAAACAGACTGGTCAGTTGCAAATCTTGAAGAAGTTCAAATTGCAGGAAATGACACCAAGAAATATACTTCACTTGATTTCGTAGGAATCGAAACCATAGCCAATCAACTTGACATTACTGATATGGAATATTTTAATGTTGATGTATGGTCGCCCAACTTTACCGTATTCAAAGTAAAACTGGTGGATTTCGGTGCAAATGGTGCTTTTGATGGAGGTGATAATGTAGAACACGAATTGACCTTCAGCAATCCTGTCCAAGGCGAATGGATCACAATGAGCATTCCTCTTTCTGATTTTACCGGCCTCGTAACAAAAGAACATATCGCCCAGTTGATATTTGTTGGCGGCGGTGGAAAAGTATATGTAGACAACGTTTACTTCAGCAATGTACCATTGGAAACTGTTGACTTCAAGACAACACCTGTAAGAATGTATCCTAATCCAGTTGCTGACATTTTCAATGTTGCGGCTGAAAAAACGATAGATAACATCATATTCTACAACGTACTCGGACAACAAGTAATGACAATTAATCCAGCAAGAAATAATGCAGCAATTGATCTTTCTGGTTTTCAAAGCGGCGTTTACATAGCCAAAGTAACTGTTGACGGAAAGGTCTCTACATCAAGGATCATAAAAAAATAATATATTTCTGTTAGTTAGCAAGCACGTTTTTTCCTAGAGAAAGCGTGCTTTTCTATTATTATCCCTATTCAAATAATATTGCTTTTTTGGAGAAAGAATATTTATATTTCTATCTTTATCAATCGATTTAAAACACATTATGAAAATTTTACCCCTTAAATTTTTATTTCTATCAATTTTATTCCCATTTCTGGGGTTTTCCCAAGAACTTCCTTCGATAGTAAAATACAGTTCTGAAATTTACGGAGCCGGAAATCAAAACTGGATGCTGGACCAGGACAAGAAAAACTTCATCTACATTGCAAACAATGAAGGCTTGTTGGAATTCAACGGGGCAAATTGGAGATTGTATCCTTCGCCCAATGAAACCATTCTACGTTCGGTCAAAGTAATTGATAATATAGTCTATACGGGCTGCTATATGGAGTTCGGTTTTTGGATGAAGGACAAGAAAGGAATCCTGGAATATACCTCCTTAAGCAAAAAAATTAAAGCTAAATTAATTGATGATGAGCAGTTTTGGAACATCATCAATTATGATCATTGGGTCATATTCCAATCCCTCAACAGGATTTATATTTACGATACCAAGACAAGGCAGTTCAAGATCATCACGCCAAAAAGCGGCATACTGAAATCATTCAAGGCACAAGATGCCATCTATTTCCAAACTGTTGATGGCAGTGTTTTTGAAATTGAAAACGGGAATGCCCATATTTTAATCCAGGATGAAATCATCAAGAACAAAAAAGTCCTGAACATCTTTTCTTCGACGGATGGCATCCTCATCCAGACACAATACAGTGGATTTTATAAATTGATAGACGGTAGCTTGGTGAAATGGAATACCGAAGCCGATGCCTTGCTCAATTCAACCAGCATTTATGCCAGTATCGTGCTGAATAATGGCAATTTTGCCTTGGGTACCATTTCAAATGGCATCTTTATTATCAGTCCACAAGGAAAAACGCTTTACCATATCACCCAGAATCAAGGATTAAGCAACAATACTATTCTTTCCTTGTTTGAAGATCGCGAAAAGAACCTCTGGATCGGACTCGATAACGGTATTGATTGCCTTAACATTTCTTCCCCCATAAAAACCTTCTTTGACAAGACCGGAATTTTGGGAACCGTATATTCTTCCATCGTTTTCAACGACAAGATTTACGTAGGAACCAATCAGGGATTATTTTACAAGAACAACAACTTCAATGACCAATATCAGATTGTAAATGGTACGAAAGGACAAGTCTGGTCACTTTTTGAACACGACAACACCTTGTTTTGTGGCCACGATTCGGGAACATTTGTGATCAATGAAGGAAATTCGACGGTTATTTACAACCAATCAGGAACCTGGAAATTCCAAAACTTCCCCAATAATCCAAACAAGCTGATGCAGGGGAATTATTCCGGAATCAGCATTCTGGAAAAGACGCCGAATGGATGGAAATTCAAGAACAAGATTTCAGGATTTGATTATTCTTCGAAATTTTTTGAAGTCAATTATCCCGGAGAAATCATCGTAAGCCACGAATATAAGGCAATTTTCAGGTTATCGCTAAACAGCGATTTCTCAAAAGTACTGAAAGTTGAAACCTATTCCTCTCCTGCAAAAGGTAAAAATGCAGGCTTGGCAAAATTCAACAATACGATAATTTATGCTTCCAAGGAGGGAATATTCAGATTCAACAACAATAACAAGAAATTTGAAAAAGACCTGATTTTGAGCAAGGCAATCGAAAATGACGAATATCGATCTGGAAAATTGATTGTTGACAAATCTGATAAATTATGGCTTTTCACTAAAAACAACATCAACTATTTCACGATTGGAAAGCTGAGCAACGAGCCGAAACTCAACACCATTCCTATTCCCTATTCGCTTAACAATTCGATGCCCGGTTATGAAAATATCTCCAGGATTGGAGAAAACACTTATTTCATAGGTACGACTGACGGTTATTATTCAATGAATATAAACGATTTGAACTTCAACAAGTTTGAGATCAATATGAATACCGTTTACAAGAACGAAAGCAATTCAGAGATCAAATATATTTCCAACTCAGGTGACGAGGACATCGATTACAAATCAAACAACCTTACCTTCAACTTCAGTGTTCCGGAATACAATAAATACATCGTTGCAGAATATCAATATTTGTTGGATGGATATTATGATGAATGGAGCGAATGGTCGAACAAGCCTTATGTAAGTTTCAAGAATCTACCCTTTGGAGATTATACGTTCAAGGCAAGGGCAAGGGTTGGAAATTCACTTTCCGAAAATACAATCGTATATAATTTCACCATTGCAAGACCTTGGTATGCTACTACTCTGGCAATATCAATTTATCTGGTAATTGTTTTCGTTATTGCTTTCTTTGTCCATAAGGCCTATAAATCTTATTATCAGAACCAGAAAAACAAACTTATCGAGGACAACAATAGAAAACTGGAATTGAAGGAAATGGAAGTCGAACAAGAACTCCTGAAAATCAAGAACGAGCAGTTGGAGCTGGATGTAAACAGCAAGAACCGTGAATTGGCCGTTTCCACAATGAGCTTGATTAAAAAGAATGAATTGCTGACTGCCATCAAGGAAGATTTGAAGAAGACGGATGACAACTCCAAAAACATCAAGACTGTAATCACGACGATCAATAAAAACATCAGCGAGGAAGATACATGGGACTTATTCAAGGAAGCTTTCAACAATGCCGACAAGGATTTCCTAAAGAAAATAAAAAGTGCCCATTCTACTCTTACTCCTAATGATTTAAGGCTTTGTGCTTACCTGAGACTCAACCTTTCCTCCAAGGAAATCGCCCCGTTATTGAATATTTCTGTCCGAAGTGTTGAGATAAAACGATATCGTTTGCGTAAAAAAATGGACTTGCCTCACGAACAAGGCCTTGTTGAGTATATATTATCCATATAATCGCACTACTACATCGATGTAAAACACCTATACAATACCACAACAACAACGTTATATTGCTGATTTTTACAAAAATTTTGTTAATTAAAAAACATTAACAATTCCCTAACATTATGCGTGGCTGTTGGTTTCTTTTTAAAGTGATCTGAATTTTTAAACCATTTTTTTACAATGTATGTTTTTTGTTGTGGTATATTTTAAATTATTCTCAAATAAGTAGTCTAATTTTATAATTCACAAAAAACATACTTATGAAGTCAAATTATCTATTAATCTATTTTCTGCTTCTTTCAGCTTTTGGTTTTGCCCAAAGTTATGACATTGGAGGAACAGTCAAGGAATCCGGAACGGGACTACCGCTACCAGGAGTAAATGTTCAAATCAAAAATTCTACAAAAGGCACTACGTCCGATTTTGATGGAAATTTCTCGCTTAAGGGAGTTCCCTCTGGCTCGGTTGTCGTGTTCAGTTATGTAGGTTTTTCTACTTTTGAATATACAATAACTTCCAGCAATAGCAATGTTGCTGTCTCATTACAGGAAGATACCAAAAGCTTGGATGAAGTCGTGGTAATTGGTTATGGTTCTCAAAAGAAACGAGAAGTTACTGGTGCTGTTTCCTCAATTGATGCAAAGACATTGGATGTGTTGAAGCCGATCAAAGTTGAGCAAGCGTTGCAAGGAACGATGTCCGGTGTCACTGTGACCTCTCAATCAGGAGCTCCAGGAGGCACTCTAGACATTCGTATTAGAGGTATTGCAACAAATGGTAACAGTGCACCTTTAGTAATAATAGATGGATACATTGGAGAATTAAGTCTTTTAAACTCTAATGATATCGAAAATATTACTGTTCTAAAAGATGCTCAAGCGGCAATATATGGATCTATTGGAGCAAATGGAGTTGTATTGGTTACAACCAAAAAAGGTAGAAAAAATTCAAAACCTGTATTCAATTACAACGTTTACACAGGTTTTCAAGAAGCCGCTCGAAAAATTTCAGTGCTAAATGCTACTGATTATGCTCTTTTAGCAAATGAAGCTTTTGCTAATGATGGAAGGCCTTTACCTTTCCCAAACGTTTCCGGTTTAGGAAAAGGAACAGATTGGCAAGATAAAGTAATGAACAAAGGTGTTCCGATCATCAATCATGACATTAACATTTCTGGTGGTTCCGAAAAGATTACCTATTCTATCAGTGGTTCTCATCTGGACCAGGAAGGAATTGTTGGGGCAAACAAATCCGGCTTCCTAAGAAATACTGCCAGAATTGGCATGACAGCTGAAGTAAACGACAGGTTTAAGGTAAATGGAAATGTAATCTATACTTATTTCAACAGAAAAACATTAAACGAAAATGTTTTAGGCTCAGTACTTTTCAATGCTTTGAATATGCCTTCCACGCTTACTCCTTTTGATGAAAATGGCAACCATACCTTGGTTCCTAATGACGCCAACTACGGAACAGAAATCATCAACCCGCTGGCACAAATTGAAAACACCTACAACGACTATAATTTCAAACAACTGAATGGTAATTTTGGTTTTGAATATAAAGTTGCCAAAGGTTTGAACTTGGTTTCTTCAATTGGTTTCAATACAAATAACAGTGAATCTAAAACATTTGCAAAACAGGTTGAATATGGTGGCAAGATTTACGATATTGATAGAAGCAGTGTAACAGAAGGCAGGGTCAATTATAACAATTACTCTTTTGATGTGTATTTGGAATATAAAAAATCATTAAACGAAGCCCATAATTTTACCTTGATGGCGGGTAACACCATTTTTAAAGAATGGCGTAACGGCTTGTATGCTACAGGATTTGATGTTCCTTATAATTCATGGGATTATGCTTCCATCAATTTAGCGCAAGGGCCTGCTGAAGATTTAACAAACAGTACCTTCTATGAAGATAACAGAAGACTTTCCTACTTTGGAAGATTGCAATACGATTATAAAGGAAAATATCTTGTTTCTGCTATTTTCAGACGTGATGCTTCTACAAAATTTGGTCCTGAGAATGCAGTAGCAGAATTCCCTTCCCTTACTGCCGGATGGGTTGTTTCTGAGGAAAACTTTTTCAAGGAAAACAAATGGGTCAGCTTTTTGAAATTAAGAGGAAGTTACGGAACATTAGGTAATGACCAAATTCGTCCTGATTCCTACAGCAGTCTTTTAACAGGTGAAGCCACCTATGTCTTTGATGGAAACCTGGTAAATGGTGTTGCAGTCGGACCACTATCAAATCCTAATGTAAAATGGGAAGAATCTGAAAAAATCGACGTTGGTCTTGATATGAATTTATTCAACGACAAGGTCACAATCGTTGCAGATTATTTCAACGACACGAGAAACGATTTATTAATTGTTGGAGTTCCCGTAACAGGAGCTGCAGGTGGTGGGGCTCCAGGAGCCGGATTACCAACTATTAACGCTGGGGGTGTTAAAAACTACGGTTTTGAATTTGCCATCGGTTACAAAGACAAACTTTCTGACGACTTTAATTTCAATATCAACTACAATGTCACTTTCCTTAAAAACAGGGTAACAGAAGTTAACAACACCACTGGTTTTGTGTCCGGAGGTAATTTCGGAGAAAGTACGCTTATCTCTAGAATGGAAGTTGGACACTCGATCGGTTATTTCTATGGCTACAAAACAGATGGCATTTTCCAAAACCAAGCAGAGATTGATGCACATCCTTCACAAATTGCACTTGGAGCCAATGCCGCACCTGGTGATATCCGCTTTGTGGATGTAAATGGTGATGGCGTGATCAATACAGATGACAGAACTGATCTGGGAGATCCTATTCCAGCTGCCACAATGGGTCTAAATCTTCAGTTTAATTATAAAGGATTTGATTTTGTAGCTTATACTTATGCTTCTATAGGAAATGACATGGTTAGAAATTATGAAAGAAATGCTGCCTTAGGAAATCGTTTAAATTACACACTTGAAAGATGGACAGGAGAAGGAACAAGTAACAGTGTTCCAAGAGTAACAACCGGTGCAACTGCAAATGGCAATTTTTCTGATTATTTTGTAGAAGACGCTTCTTTCCTTAGAATTCAAAACGTACAGCTTGGATATACGCTGGATAATAAAATATTTGGTAAATCCGGAATCACAAAAGCCAGAATCTATACGGCAGTAAACAACCTATATACTTTTACAAAGTACAGAGGGTATGATCCTGGTGCGTCAAATGGAGCGCCAATAGGCGGTGGTATCGATTATGGATTCTACCCTATCCCAAGAACCTTCATCCTTGGAGCAAACATTAATTTCTAATCTTATTACCATGAAAAAAAATATAATCACATTCCTAACAATAATCACGATTTTCTCTGCACTGAATACTTCCTGCAGTGATGATTTTGTTGACCGTGTTCCTCCTTATGCCATAGATTCAGAAAATTATTTCAATTCAAAAGAAGACTATGAAAAGGCATTAATTGGAGCTTATGACTTGCTTCACGCCACGTATGTAAATGTAATGCTTGGAGAAATTGCTTCAGACAACACACTTGCCGGTGGTGGTAGTGCTACAGATGTTGTCGGTTTCCAACAAATAGACGATATGATCCACACGCCTGTAAACGCAAACCTGAAAAACATCTGGGATTGGATGTTTGCCGGTGTTGGCCGTTGCAACTACATCCTTGAATTCAAGGACAAGACCGAATTTGAAGGAAAAGAGCAGATCATAGCCCAAGCACGTTTCTTGAGGGCCTACTATCATTTTGAATTGGTAAAGTGGTTTGGAGGCATTCCGTTGACAGGTGATGTAAGATTCAAAGTTGGAGATGAACTTACTGTTCCGCGTGCTTCAGTTGAAGATGTATTTGCAGTAATTGAATCCGATTTGATTTTTGCCATACAAAACCTTTCTACCGAAGCGCAACCAAAAGGAAGAGTAACTGTTGGTGCTGCACAAGCATTATTAGGTAAAGCTTATTTGTACCAAAAGAAATATGCCCAAGCTGCTTCCACTTTTGAATTGATAATCGGTTCAGGAACATATGACTTGGTTCAAAATTACAGCACTATTTTTGAGAACAACAACGAAAACAACATCGAATCGGTTTTTGAAATACAATACACTGATGCGCAAGGTGCTTCCTTTGATTGCCTGCAATGTTCTGAAGGAAACGTAGCAGTAGGTTTCAACGGGCCAAGGACTTATTCCGGACCTTTATTCGATTCCGGATATAGCTTCAACGTTCCAACTGCGGAGGCATACGCTGCTTTTGATGAAGAGGATAATAGAAGGGATATTGCCATCTTAAATATGGTTACGTGGGCTGCCGAGACTGGAGCTACTTACGGCGTTGGTCACGAACACACTGGCTTCTTCAACAGGAAATACATTCCGCGTCAAGGCGATTTGAATCTGGGCGATGACAAACTTACCAACCCTAACAACTACCGTTCTATACGTTATGCTGATGTTCTTTTAATGGCTGCCGAAGCGTATAGTGCTGGCGGAATTGATGAAACAAAAGCAAGAACTTACCTTAATGAAGTGATAGAACGTGCATTTGGTAACACCAGCCACAATGTAACAGCTTCTGGCCCTGGATTAACTGATTTGATCCTGAAAGAAAGAAGATTGGAACTTGTTGGGGAAGGACACCGTTTCTTTGACCTGGTTAGAACTGGAAAAGCTGCCGGAGCCATTCCTGGCTTTGTAGCCGGAAAGCACGAATTATTCCCTATCCCTTTTGAAGAGATTGAATTCTCCAACGGAAACTGGGCACAAAACCCTCAATATTAATACCTGATTTAATATGAAAAATTTAAAATATATTTTTAGTTTATTTTTCCTTGCCATCCTAATAGGCTGTACGGGAGATGATGATGTTACCAATCTGGATGGTATTGAAGCGCCAAAGAATATTTCGGCACTTTTTACAATCAAGCAGGATAACTCCGGAAAAGTAACCATCCGACCAAATGGCGAGGGCTTGACTTCGTATGAAGTACATTTTGGCGACGGAACTGTTGAACCAGCTCTTATTGCAGCTGGAGCAACTGCGGAGCATACCTATGCAGAAGGTGTCTACACGGTTACCATTTATGGTATTGGTGTGAATGGAGCAAAAACGGAGTTTACACAACAATTGACCGTCTCGTTCCTGCAACCAACAGGTCTTGATGTAACCATTACACCAGGAGCAAGCCGTTCTGTTACGGTTACCGCCAAAGCAAATCTTGAAACGTTCTTCCAAGTCTATTTTGGAGAAGATCCTGATCAAGCTCCCGTGGATTTCATGGAAGGTGAAACCGTAACACATACTTACACTGCATCTGGAACCTATGAAGTAAAAGTGGTGGCTCTCAGTGGTGGTGCAGCTACAGCTGAATACACGGAAACAATTACAGTTTTCGATTTGGGACCTGCGCCAGATCCAACTTTGCCAGGCGATGGGGTCATTTCCCTGTTCAGTGACGCTTATGACAATGTTCCTGTTGACACTTGGAAAACAGATTGGTCGAGTGCTACCTTAGAAGATCTTCAGATTTCCGGGAACAATACCAAAAAATATTCCAATTTAAATTTCGTGGGTATCGAAACCGTTTCTTCCATGATAAACGCTACCGATATGACGCATTTCCATACCGATATCTGGTCGGATAACTTAACGGAATTTAAAATAAAACTGGTCGATTTTGGAGCCAATGCTGCCTATGGTGGTGGTGATGATGTTGAACACGAAATAGTGATTTCAAATCCTGCCCAGGAACAGTGGGTTAGCATCAATCTTCCTTTGAGTGCTTTCACAGGGCTTACAACTCGTGGCCATATTGCACAACTCATCTATGCCGGATCACCTTCAGGAACTGCAAACGTTTATATCGATAACGTATATTTCTACAAGCAAAGTGCGACTCCTGTAGTTGCAGCACCAACTCCTACCCTTCCTGCTTCTTCGGTAATTTCTATGTTTAGCAATGCTTACACAAACGTAGCTGTTGATACATGGAAAACATCCTGGTCCAGTGCCGTATTGGAAGACATCCAAATTGCTGGAAACGATGCCAAAAAATATTCAACCTTGAACTTTGTAGGTATCGAAGCTACCGGAGCCAATATGATCGATGCCACGGCAATGACCCACTTCCACACTGATGTATGGACAGCAAATGCAACAACTTTCAAGATCAAATTGGTCGATCTGGGTCCAAATGGTGTATACGATGGTGTTGGTGCCGGTGATGACAAGGAACATGAAATAGTGATCACCTCGCCTGCCCAGAATACCTGGTTGAGCTTGGACATCCCCCTGAGTGATTTTACAAACCTGACCACAAGAGGCCATATCGCACAACTCATCTATGCCGCGGTACCAGCTGGTTCAGCAACAGTCTACATCGACAACGTTTATTTCCATAATTAACAACTAAAACAATATGAAAAAATATATCAAGAATATAGCAATAGTACTGACGGTATTGTTCGCTTTTTCAGGTTGCCAGGACGACGACAATAAATTTGGAGATATCAATTCTCCAAGTGGCATCGAAGTGGAAGCGGTGATCCAAGGCGTCTCCGAAGAATTTCCTGACGGGGATGGTTCTGGCAAGGTAGATTTCGTGGCAAAAGCCAAAAATGCTACCAACTACAAATACATCTTTAGCGATGGTACCGAGATCAATTCACCTAATGGCGTAATCAAAAAAACATTTACCACGGAGGGAACTATAACCCATACAGTTACCGTTCTGGCCAGTGGAACAGCCGGGGTTAGCTCGAGCATAAGTTTTGACATTACGGTCTTCAGCAACTTCAAGGATGATGAAGCTGTTGAATTCTTAACCGGGGGAACTTCTAAAAAATGGTATTTTGCCGCCAATGAAGTGGGACATCTTGGTGTAGGGCCAAACAATGATAACGCCGGAGAAAACGGATCACCTATATGGTATTCCGCACAACCTTTTGAAAAAGCAGGAAGCCCGGATAGTGCTTGCTTGTATGATAATGAGCTTACTTTTTCACTAGATGCAGATGGGAATTTAAAATTTGAATTAAACAATGGAGGAAACACATTCTACAATGCAGCTTTCCATAATTTCGGAGGAACTGATTTGTGCCTGCCTTTAAATACTTCTGGACTAAAATCAGTATTCTTGAGTCCATCTGAATCTATATTAACTCCAGATCAGAGTCGCAAAACAGCCATGACATTTTCTGATGGCGGTTTTATGGGCTACTATATCAACCAGACTACTTATGAAATTCTTGAAATTACAGAAAACAGAATGGTGGTTCGTGCCATAATGGGTAACGATCCAGCTTTGGCCTGGTACCATATTTTCACAACAACAAAACCTGTACAAGGCGGTGGCGGCGGTGGAGAAACATTTGACGATCTTGTCTGGGCAGATGAATTTGATGTTGATGGTGCTCCAAATCCTGCCAATTGGGGTTACGACCTTGGTGCCGGTGGATGGGGTAACGGTGAGGTCCAATACTACCGTGACAATGCTGAAAACGTTAAAGTAGAAGGCGGTTTCCTAAAAATTACAGCTAAAAAACAAACCTTCAGCGGATCGGCCTATACTTCAGCAAGAATCAAAACACAAGGAAAGCAGAATTTTACTTACGGTAAAGTCGAGGCCCGTATCAAACTTCCTGCAGGTGTAGGAACCTGGCCAGCATTCTGGATGCTCGGTTCCAATTTCGAACAAATCAGCTGGCCTGGTTGTGGTGAAATTGACATCATGGAACACAAAGGCTACCAACCAGGTATCATTCATGGAACGTTGCATTATCCTGGATTTTCAGGAGGTGGAGGCCCAACCCAATCTACAACGGTATCAAATGTCTCCAGCGAATTCCATAACTATTCTGTAGTATGGTCAGCCTCGACAATCAAGTTCTATGTGGACGATACCTTGTTTCATACCTTCAACAACAACGGAACAACTCCTTTCAATGCCGATTTCTTTATCATCCTGAACGTAGCCATGGGTGGTGGTTTCGGAGGACCAGTTGATCCCAATTTTGTACAATCGACTATGGAAGTTGATTATGTGAGAGTATACCAATAAATCCCAAATACAATTCAAGAAAAGGAGGCTGGTCCGCTAGCCTCCTTATTATTGAAACCAATAATCCCAAAAACAAGACAATGAAAAAAAGGTTCCTACATGCATCCGTTTTCATAACGGCACTTGCCTTATTTTGCCCAGACGCATCATTTGCCCAAAAAAAATCCAAGACAGTCCTAAAACGAAATCCAATCGAGCAAAGGGTGGATTCCATTTTAAAACTAATGACCCTGGAAGAAAAAGTAGGCCAGATGAACCAATACAATGGCTTCTGGGAAGTGACAGGTCCTGCCCCAAAAGACGGACAGGCAGCTAAAAAATACGAACACCTCAAAAAAGGTCTGGTAGGTTCCATGTTGAATGTTGTAGGTGTAAAAGATGTAAAAGCCTTGCAAAAAATTGCCGTAGAGGAAACACGCCTGGGTATTCCGCTTATTTTCGGTTATGATGTCATTCATGGCTATCAAACCATAAGCCCCGTTCCGCTTGCCGAAGCGGCAAGCTGGGATCTGGAAGCCATAAAAAAATCCGCAGCATTGGCAGCCGAAGAAGCTGCTGCTGTTGGACTAAATTGGACCTTTGCCCCTATGCTTGATATTTCGCGCGATGCCCGTTGGGGCCGCGTGATGGAAGGTGCCGGTGAAGATACCTTCCTCGGAAGCAAGATCGGTGTGGCACGGGTACAAGGTTTTCAAGGAGAAGATTTCTCAAGCTATAAAAACATCCTGGCTTGTGCCAAACATTTCGCTGGTTATGGCTTTGCAGAATCCGGCCGCGATTACAATACTGTAGATGTGAGTGCCTCGACACTCCACAACGTCATCCTCCCTCCCTTCAAGGCAAGTTTGGATGCGGGAGTGAGAACGTTTATGAACTCCTTCAATGAGCTGGACGGAATTCCAGCAACAGGAAACAAATACCTGCAACGAGATTTACTCAAAGGCGAATGGAATTTTACAGGTTTCATGGTATCCGATTGGGGTTCAATGGGCGAAATGGTAGCACACGGATATGCAAAAGACAACAAGCATGCAGCCGAAATTGCTGCCAATGCAGGTTCCGACATGGACATGGAATCCAATATCTATGTAGAGCACCTGGTAGCACTGGTCAAGGAAGGAAAGGTAAAACAGGAAGTGATAGACGATGCCGCAAGAAGAATCCTAAGGGTGAAATTTGAATTGGGATTGTTTGATGATCCCTACAAATACTGCGACGAAAAAAGAGAGCAGGCGACACTTGGCAATGCAGCAATGCACCAGGGAGTCCTGGATATGGCCAAGAAATCAATCGTATTGCTGAAGAATCAGAACGATCTGCTGCCGCTAAAAAAATCCGGACAAAAGATTGCCGTAATCGGTGCCTTGGCGAATGACAAGAGCAGCCCTCTTGGCGGATGGAGAGGAACATCCAAAGATGGAAGCGCCGTTTCGGTAGTGGAAGGCCTTCAAAAATACACAGGCAACCAGCTGACGTACGAAAAAGGTGCAGATGTCTATACCGGAACACCCGTTTTCGGTTTGGAAATCAAAATCAACATGACCGACAAAAGTGGCTTTGACAAGGCCGTGGCAGTTGCCAAAAATGCCGATGTGGTCGTAATGGTATTGGGTGAAGTAGGTTTCCAATCAGGAGAAGGAAGAAGCCGTGCGGATCTGGACCTTCCGGGTGTCCAGCAAGAACTTCTTGAAGCTGTTTACAAGGCCAATCCAAACGTTGTCCTGGTTTTAAACAATGGGCGCCCCATGACGATCACCTGGGCGGACGAACATATTCCTGCCATCGTTGAAGCCTGGCAATTGGGTACGGAAAGCGGAAATGCCATCGCCCAAGTCTTGTACGGAGATTACAATCCAAGCGGAAAACTGCCAATGAGCTTTCCAAGAAGTGTAGGCCAATTGCCTCTTTATTACAATCAAAAAACTACCGGACGTCCTGGACCTGGCGGAGAAAGCGTTTTCTGGTCGCATTTTACAGATGAGAAAAACTCCCCGCTCTACCCTTTCGGCTACGGGTTGAGCTATTCCAAGTTTGAATATTCAAATCTAAAACTAAGCAGTACTTCCTTTTCAGGCAACGGAACAATAACGGTTTCCGTAAACGTAAAAAACACCAGCAAGGTGGACGGAAAAGAAGTGGTGCAACTCTATCTGAAAGACCTTATCGGAAGTATAACACGACCTCTAAAAGAACTGAAAGGCTTCGAGATGGTCACGCTTAAGGCGAATGAAACCAAGACGGTTACCTTTACAATCGACAGCAAGCTGATAGCATTCTATACGGCCAACAACAAATGGGAAGCAGAACCCGGCGATTTCAAAGTATTCATAGGGGGAAGCTCAGATGCTACATTGGAAGCGGATTTTGAATATAAAAATTAAAAACAGATTCCACAGATTTTCACCGATTCAAAAATAAAATTAGTACAAATTCGTGGCAAAAAATCAAACACAGATTTCTCAGATTATCACAGATCAAAAATATTTTTAAATCTGTAAATCTGTGGCAAAAGAAAATTAGTGCTATTCATGTCAATAAAAAAACAGTATGAAAAAAATAATAATCTTATTAATTCTATCAAATTTCTCCTTTGCGCAACAGTCAAAAAGAAAACTCATCTGGGAAGAAAACTTTGATGGCAAGACCTTGAATGAGAAAGTCTGGAACATAGAAATCGGAGACGGTTGTCCCAATTGCGGCTGGGGTAACAACGAGCGTCAATTGTACACAAAGGACAATCACAAATTGGCAGACGGGAAACTGGTGATTACCGCCAAAAAGGACGGTGACAAATATACCTCAACCCGAATCACCACCAAGGCGAAAAAGGAATTCCAATACGGCCGCATCGAAGCAAAGGCAAAGCTACCAGTCGGTCATGGAATATGGCCTGCCTTCTGGATGCTCGGTTCCAACATTGACAAGGCGGGATGGCCAAAATGTGGCGAGATCGATATCCTGGAATATGTGGGCCGCGAACCTGACATGGTGTTTACCTCGCTCCACACCCAAGCCAGCCACGGCAATACCATCAACACCAAGAAGACAAAATTCGAGGACATCGAGGAAGGCTACCACGTCTTTGCTGTGGATTGGACCAAGGATAAAATGGACTTCTTTGTAGACGGTAAACTGGTATATACCTTCGCCCCTGAAGACAAGACCAAAGACGTATGGCCTTTCAATCAACCATTCTATATCCTCGTGAATATGGCCATTGGCGGCAACTTCGGTGGCCCCGATGTGGATGATAAAATATTCCCACAGGAATTTATAATTGATTATATACGGGTTTATGAATAAAGTTTGAGTTTAGTTAATTTCATTTCGTGAATGGCATTGGGTAGCAATATCCTGTGCCATTTCTTTATTTAACCGCAAAGAACACAAAGGTTTTTACGCAAAGGTCGTTAAGCTTCAAGTAGTCTTTCTTAAGTGTTAAACTAATATGTTTGGTTAAACCATTAAGAAATTAATAGTGATTCAAGGTTTAGCTATTCTACACAATCTAGATCTCATCCCCAGCGAGGTTGAACCCTAATCACTGGCATTCCCCAACAACTTGCACAGTTTACAAAATTTTGCAGACATATTGTATGAGTTAAGATGGGATTGCTTCGTTCCTCGCAATGCCAGTAAATGGAGGATTCAACTCGACAAGTAATAACAATAGACTACCCCATCCCCTTCAACACTTCCTTCAGATCAATAGCACGCGAAAAGAAATCCTTCCATAGATTGCCTTTTTCTTCCAGACGTTTCATAATCGTCTTCATGTTGAATTTCTTGAGGTTCAATCGGCCATTCACTTCGCTCCACTCCAATGGGACACTGATGGTGGCGTCTTCCCTTGGCCGAAGCGAATAAATGCTCGCCATTGTTTTTCCCTTGCCGTTTTGCAGGAAATCCAGATAGACCTTGCCTTTCCGTTTGGCAGGCATCCGTTCGAGGCTTGTTATTTTAGGCAAATCCCGATGCACCATCTGGCTTACCAAATGCGAGAATTCCCGGGTTTGTTCGTAGGTATATTTCGGCTTGACCGGAATAAAGATATGCAGTCCATTTCCGCCAGAAGTCTTAATATAAGCGGGAACCTTGAGCTGGTCAAGTACTTCCTTTACCTTGAGTGCCGTGGCAATGACATTTTTCATCGGCGCATCCTTCGGGTCTATGTCGAAAATAATGTAGTCCGGATTATTGAGCGATCCTACCCTGCTGCTCCAGGGATTGAGCTCGATGCACCCCCAATTGGCAAGGAACAACAGCGTATCCTTGTCCTGGCACAGCAGGTATTCAATGGATTCTTCCTTTGCATTGGATCTTATCTTTCTCGTCCTGATCCATTTCGGCACCATTCCCGCCACGTTCTTCTGGAAGAAGCCATCGCTCTTGATGCCGTCCGGCGTCCTTCGCAGCGATTGCGGACGGTCTTTGAGATACGGCAGGATATATTCCGCAACGGCATCATAATATGCAATGACATCGCCCTTGGTAATCTTTAAATCGGGCCAGAATACCTTGTCCAGATTAGTGAACTCCACCTTACCGCTGCCTTTTTTTGTTGCTGCCTTTACACGTTTTGCCTTGCTGCTGCCTGTTGCATCGGCTGCCTTCTTTGGTTGCTCCATAGTTACCTCGATTGCTTTCTTGTCGTCCCGCAAGCCCAGATACACGGGATGGCGCATACTGCCTGTCTCGGTAAATTCTGAAAACTTGATCTGGGCCACCAACTCGGGCCTGACCCAATGGATGCCCGACATTTTCGGCGGTTTTACAAAAGGAGGCGTCTTGCGCTCAAGCCGGTTGAGCTTCTTCCTCAAGTCTTCCAAGATCACTTCCGTGAAACCCGTACCTACCTTGCCGGAATAATGAAACTCATCATCTTTGTAATACCCACAAAGCAAGGCGCCAAGTCCTTTCCTGCTTCCCTGAGGTTCGGTAAATCCGCCAATGACCATCTCCTGCTGTCTATCCGTCTTGATTTTCAGCCAGTCCTTTGTACGCTTGCCGTTATGGTATCTTGAAGCGGCCTTCTTGGCGATGATTCCTTCCCCGCCTTTCTTCTGTGCCTCTTCAAAAGCCTTGATTCCTTTGCCCATCCTATGCTCCGAATAAACAATGCTAGGATGTTTGGGAAGCAGTGCCTTGAGGATTTTTTTTCGTTCAAGCAATTGCAGCTGGCGCAAATCAAATCCTGCGAAATACAGGATATCAAACACATAAAATTTCAATGTTCCCTTGTCTGGAAAATCTTCCAGGTGCTGTAAAAATTGAAAATTGCCCTTTCCCTTGCTGTCTTCCACGACCACTTCGCCATCGAGGATCATGTCCTTGCTGCTGGTTCCTAATGCCTCGATAATGGATGGATATTTTGAATTAAAAGGAAGTCCATTCCTTGAAATGAGCTTCACCTCCCCTGCTTGGATCTGGGCCAGCGCCCGATACCCATCATACTTGGTTTCGAAAATCCATTCGTCGTCGTCAAAAGCTTCGTCAGCAAGCGTGGCCAGCTGTGGCCGCCAATCGTATGGAAATCTTGCCAACCTTATCGCCTCTTCCAGATCTGAAGCCGTAAAGCCCGCTTCTGAAACTTCTCTTTTGGGTTTTGCAGCTGCCGGCTTTTTTTCAGTAGCTGTCTTGGCCTTGGAGGAAGTCCTTTTCGATACTGTTTTGTCGTCTCCAGGCCTTTTGGTTTCGCTCCAAACTGCATCCGTCTTTTCAATGCCCTTAAAATCCAATCCCGACAAGACCGAATCAGGTCCGAATTCCTTGCCGTCTGCATACTCGTCCTTTGCCTTCATCAAGAGCCATTGGCGGTCCTCGCCTTTCATCCGGACGATGTGCCACGAACCTTTGAGCTTCCTGCCTTCGAGCGTTACCTTTATAGATCCTTCCTTTAGTTGCTTCCGCAAGACACGCTTATCTTCCGCCAATGTTTCAGAACCTTCGGCATAATAGGTTCCGATATCCCAGACCATCACCGTTCCGCCACCGTATTCTCCTTTCGGGATGGTGCCTTCAAAATCGATATAATCCATCGGATGGTCTTCAGTCTGTACCGCCAATCTCCTATCAGAAGGATTGGAAGATGGCCCTTTTGGAACGGCCCAGCTTACCAAGACACCGTCGATCTCCAACCGGAAATCATAATGCAATCGTGAAGCAGCGTGCTTCTGCACCACAAACCGGAGGTTGTCCTTGGAGCTTTTCTTTACTCCTTTCGGTTCCTTGGTCTTACTGAAATCCCGCTTCTCGTTGTATTTTTCTAGTGCCATGGCCGTACATTGGTATTAGTTCTTAATCGCTTCCAAACTTGCCTTCAACTGTTCCAACAAATCATCGGCTGCCGATTTGGACGCTTTAGATTTTGTATCGGTCTCTTTTACTTTAGGCTTTTTACCTTTTGGTTCCTTGGATTTTTTCCTGATGAGCTTCAGCAGTTCATCCTTATACGTATCCTTGTATTTCTCGGGTTCAAACTTTTCAGTCAATTGATCGATGATGGTCAAGGCCATATCAAGCTCCTTCTTTTCAATCTTGATATCGGAAGGGATTCTTGTTTCCGATGGATCGCGCAAATCCTGGTCGAACCTGATCTGTATCAACAAGATCGCATTATCCTCCACTTTGAGGATTCCCAAATGCTCCGTATTTCTCAAGACAAATTTCGCCAAGCCCACTTTCCCCGACTTCTTCAAAGCCGCCCTCAAAAGCGCATAGGTTTTCGCAGCCGCCTTTTCAGGTTCAACGATATAAGGCTTTTCGAGGTATTGCGATGGAATCTCCTCTTCCAGCACAAACTCGAAAATATCAATAGTCTGTGTCTTCTCTGGCATTGCTTTTGCGAAATCTTCCTTGTCCAATATTACATAATCACCATTTTCCTTCTGGTATCCTTTTGCAATATCCTTCCAAGGCACTTCCTTTCCATCCTTCTTGCAAACCCTCACAAACTGAATGGCACACTGGTCCTTTTTCCGGATCATGTCCAAATCTATCCGATGCGTCACAGCACCGCTGAACAACCTGACCGGAATGTTTACCAGCCCGAAACTGATGCCGCCTCTCCATAATGCTTTCATACTATTGATTTTAGATAGAAAATTAGCTTTATTTTATTGGAATTCATTACAGTATTCCATTTCAATATTTTAATATTAGTGTTATAAAATACCTAACGGACTGTCATCAAAATCAAAAGATAATTACATTTGAAACATCCAAACTCATAGATCATGAACGAATCAATCCGAGAAAAGAACTGGGGAAAAAGAAATTGGAAATGGCTCGTACCCATAACGGCATTCCTGATCTTGATTATTGCCCTATTATCATTCACAAGCGGCCTGACCAGTTTTGCCCAAGCCTATGCCGAGCCAGCCTTATATGAAAAGGCATTGGAGGAAGCCCGAAAGAATGAAAGGGTGCTTGAAGTTTTAGGGGATCTCCAACCCGTTGACAAGTTGGCCATTATGGAAGGCAATGCGGTTTATGCAGACGACAACAGCGTTGCCGACCTTACTTTCAGGGTTAAAGGAAGCAAGGGGAAAGGCAAAATGGATGTTTCAGTCCTGAAAAAAAATGGCCTTTGGGAGTACCAGCTTATCAAGATCCGCATCCAGAATCCCAAGGAGGAAATAATAGTGCTTGACAAAAATCAAATACCCGCCAGATAACCGTTAAGCGAAATGTCTTCCGGAAGGCCCAACTTTTGAATGATCCTTTCTTTCCTTTTTCGGCAGGCTTCAAGTGTAATGTTTAGCATTGAAGCAATTTCCTTTGAAGTCAGGTCCATGTAAACATAGGCAATGAATCGGATATCATTAGGGGTAAGTTCCGGGTGTTTGGCTTTGAGTTTCTTCAGAAAACTATGGTTGACCTCTTCAAAATGAAGGATGAAATCTTCCCAATCGTTATCTGCCTTGATGTGGTGCTTGAGGGCCTTGATATGATTGATCAGGAGCTTGTTGCCCGAAAGCTGGGGAATGCCCGAAAGGGAATCCAAGATCTGCTCCAATAATTCATCCCTCCCGGATGTAAACAAGGCCTTGGAAGATATCTTCTGGTTCTTGAGCTCAATTTCTTTCAGCAGCCGTTCCTGCTCCAACAAGGCGATTTCTTCCTTCTTCTTGGAAATAAAGTTGTCGTCTATTTCCTTCTGAAGCTTCAGCTCCACAATTTCTTGATTGTGCTGCGCAATCACTTTCAATTGCTTGTTCCTTACCCGTTGCTGCCTGAAAACAAATACCAGAAAGAGAATCACAATACTTGCAATCGCGACAATGCCGTAAAAAAAGTTACGCTCGGAGGCTATCTTGCTGTCTTTTTCAGCAATTTCCCTTTCGTAATTCTGTATCTGGAATTTCACCTCGTTTGTCTTGAAAAGCTGGCTGTTCTTGATTTCATACAGCTTGCTGTCGGTTGCATTGATAGAATCCTTGTACTGAACGGCCAACCCATACTCCTTCCTTTCAAAATAAATTTCAGACATCAATTGAAGTACTTCCTTCCTGATTTCGAGATTAGGCTTTTCAGAAAGTGCCTTGAAGGCGTACTCCAAAGCCTTGTCCAATTCGTGTTCCTTGAAATACGATTTTGCAATAACAATATGAAGATGGACAATATTTTCGGGATATTGCTCCCCATTGATGGTCTCAAGCAGATTCAACGCATCTGTCCTGGCCTTTTGTGTAAAGCCGGACAGCAGATCGTTCTTCACCAAAATGATGGAGGCAAAATCCTTCACATCCTTGGCTTTTTTCAAATAGATCAAGGATTGCTTCAAATAGGTTCGTGCCTGTGCCAATTCATTCCTGTCATTGGCCAATTCAGCCAGATTGATGTAACTGTAGCCCGCCTTGACGGAATCTTTGAGCTTTAACGATAATGCCAGGGCTTGTTTTAGATAGCTCTCGGACTTGTCGTATTTCTTTTCACTGGTATAAATTATGGCAATATTGTTCAGTATGACGAACTCATAACTCGGGTCCAGGTGCTTGACGGCAATCTCATGGCTTTTAAGGTAATAGGAAAGCGCCTCGCCATAATCGAGCATCATGTAATAGTTTCCACCAATATTTTGTATGGAGGAAAACATCTGCTCGTACCAAAGATTCTTCTCGGCAATTGCCCGTGCCTCGGTCAAGAGTTCAAGCGATTTAACGTGGTCTTTTTTCCACAAGGCACGAAGACCTTCCGTAATGAGCGAATCGCAATGCTTCTTAGGATCCACAGTTGCAAAGCACGAACAGGACATAACCAAAAAGGCTATGATGTAAAATGATCTAAAGGAATTTTTGGCTGGGCTCATTTTACAAATTTAATGCATTGATCCATTTCATACAATCTTATCCCGACTGCTTGCTGCTGGCTTCACTGTTTTTATCCTAATGCAGGTTTTTGACGCTTTCCTGTTTTCCGACAGCAGCAAAATCACGAACCAACCTGTCGGCATAATCATCCAACAGTTCCAATACTTTTTCGTGCTTATCGGAATTGACAATCAGCCCCGCATGGTATTCCAACGGCACCCTGAAACATACCTCGTCGTCTGAAAACGAAGACAGATCTGGTTTTTGATATTTGGACAAGGTCAGGACGATCCCGGCATAATTTTTCTTTGGTTTTGGAAGCTTGTAAGCCGTTTCCCTGATCAAGGAATCTTCAATCCTGGCCCATTCTCCCCAAAGGTTGATTCCTGAAGCTGCTTCGACCATCTCCGCCAAATGTGCTCCTCCCACCCTTGAAGAAGTTTCCAGGAAATAGATCTTGCCGTCTTCCTTGCATTTTATAAATTCGGTATGGGTTGCACCGTGCTTCATCCCGAAGGCTTTCATCACGGCCTCATTCTGCTTCTTGATGGCCTTGTCATCCGCAGAATTATATTCGATATTGGCACTCCTGAAAATACCTCCACCCTGCGAGATTTCCATTGGCGTTGCCAGGTAACGGGAAGTGATGCTGAACAAAACTTTCCCCTCGAGGTTCAATCCATCACAATGGTATACATCGCCAGGCTTGAATTGCTCCACCAAATATTTGAAGCGATTATTCCCCATTTCATTGATGTGCAACCACAAGCTTTCCTTGTCGTGCACTTTTATAATTCCTGAGGCCGAAGCTTCCGAACGAGGCTTCAAGACCCATGGAGGCGAAACCGTATCGGCAAAATCATTGATCTCGTGGTCGTTGAAAAGTGGTGCAAAGGCTGGAATCGGGATCCCGAAACTCTTGGCACGCATCCTCATGGCCAACTTGTCGCGGAAATAGCGGCCTGTTGTTTGTCCCATCCCGTCAATACGAAGATTTTCACGCAGGTAGGTTGCCTTTTCAACATCAAAATCATCCAATGCCACTATGGCATCAATCTTATGATTCTTCATCAGATTTCCCACACCCAATAGCAAATGCTCCAGGTTCCAGTCGATGTCCTGCCCTTCCATATAGAATATCTCGTCTATATGTTCCAATGGCCACGGCTTGTTCCGCAATTTTTCCGAAGTAACCAAAAATACCGTATTCCCGAGCTTTTTTAAATTGATTAAAAAATCAGCTCCCTTGAAATAGTTAGAAATGCAAACAAAAGTTTTAGCAGAATTTTCCATAGCCTAAAGATTTTCAATAAATTTAGTTAATAAATGCACGCCATAGGCGGTTGCATGCTTGCTCTTTGCAAATTCATCGTCCCCGAAAGCTACTCCTGCGACATCCAAATGTACCCAGGCCGTATGCCCATCCGTAAAATATTCTAGAAATTTAGCAGCGCTGATGGCACCTGCAACGGGTTTCCCGCTGTAGTTCCGCACATCGGCAATCTCACTTTCAATATCCGACTTATAATCGTCCCAAAGTGGCAATTGCCAAAGGCGCTCGCCAATTGCGTCTCCTGATTGCTGGAGCTGCTGAGCAATATCGCTATTATTGGTAAACAAGGCACCGCATTCGTATCCGAAAGTGGCCACACTGCTTCCCGTCAAAGTCGCAATATCCACAATGATTTCAGGCTTGTAATTCTTGATCAGATAGGATAATCCATCGGCCAAAATCAATCTTCCTTCTGCATCGGTATCAATTATTTCAATGGAATGACCGCTGTAACTTCCAATGACATCACTCGGCAAAAACGATTTGCTGTCGACTGAATTTTCGCAACAAGGTACAATTGCCGTCACTTTCACGGGCAGTTTTAAATCTGCAATCAACCGCATTGCACCGAAAACAGCACCACCACCGGCCATATCGCATTTCATATGGACCATTCCGGCCGTCTTGATGTTCAATCCACCTGTATCGAATGTAATTCCTTTTCCAACAAAACCTACGTGCTTCGTTTTTGCATCACTCTTTTCAGGAACGTATTCCATAATGACAAACTGAGGCTCCTTGTCGCTTCCTTTTCCTACGGACAGAAAGGCTTCAAGACCTTTTTCCTTGCAAGCCCCGGCTCCAAGTACTTCTACCTTGAAACCAAATTGATTTCCGTTTTCGGTAGCCCAATCTGCCAAATATTTTGGCGTGACCACATTTGGTGGCAAATCAACCAGATTGTAAGTTTCCAATTGTGCCTGTGCAATTTTAATGGCCCTTTCAGCCGTTCCAGTAAAATCTTTCCTTGAAACTATGCCTAATTCAAAATCTGCCGCCAGAAATGGATGCGCTTCCTTCTTCTTGAAATGCCCCAGGCTATACGTTCCGAGCATCAGACCTGAAATACTTGCCTCGACTTGTTCGCCTGTAAATTGTTCGGGCAAGACCAAAACCACTTCCTTTCCAAAAACATCCTTCTGTTTTGAGGCAATCCGCCTGAAAATGGTCTTCAAGGATTTATAATCGATTCCTTTTCCCAGGCCTATAAAAACGTGGGTACAATCGTATTTCTCGACCATGTAATGGGTATCCTTTTTTCCGTAGAATACTTTCGAAGCAACTGAAACGCCGTGAAACTCGATTGGTACCAGGCTTTTCATATTGGTTTCGAAAACCGGAATCAAAATTGTTCCTGAATATTTATCAAGGCTATCTATATTTCTTGTCTGCATTTAATTGTCTTTAGTATTAAAAAATAACCATTCTATTGCCTTTGGAAATTCATCACTCCAATAGACTTCGCTGTGCTTACCCTCGCTGTTGATGCTCAATTTTATCTTCATCTTCTCCGAAGCAAATTCACTCTTCAGCATCTTCTTCTTGAATTGTTTGACGTGCTCAATCATAGTAGCACTTTCATCGCCTCCTGCATACAAATAGATCTTCGTATCCTGGTCCTCATCATCAAAATCATTGTTGATGTTCAATTTTGGAACCACCCACAATGAAGGTGAAAAAATCATCAATTTCCCATACACTTCCGGATACATCAATCCACTGAAAATACTTACCAAGCCTCCCATCGAGCTCCCTCCTATTCCGGTGAACTCGCGCTGTGGCTTTGTCCTGAAATTTGCATCAACAAAAGGCTTCAAGGTATCGGTTACAAAACGAATGTACTGCTTTCCTTGTCCTGAACCCAAAACTGTCTTCCCTACATTATATTCCTTTATCCTGTCCTTTTCAGCATGTTCTATGGCGATCACGATAATTTTTCCAATCTTGTATTCTGCCATGACGGCAAGCTTCTTATCGATTTCCCAATTCCCGAATTCTGCCTTTTCATTGAACAGATTCTGGGCATCCTGCAAATACAACACCGGATAGCTTTCGCCAGACAGGTCATAATCGTGTGGCAACAGTGCCCAAATTTTTCGCTTCTTGTTCAGCTGGGGAATTTCAAATTCATCGGAAATCAATTTTACCTGTGGCAAGAAATCCGGCTTGAACGGAAGCCAATTCTTTCTCCACTTTGCAACGTGTTCCCTCCTTACTCCCGAATCTTGCTTGCAGGAACGGTTCTCCGTCCTGTTGCCGTATCGGTCAATTTCTACTTCGCTCCAATCTCCCTTGGTAAATTTGTAGAGCAACTCGTCCGGATAACTAAAATCATGAGGAAACTTGAAGTGGTACAAACCTTCTCCTATCTTTTCCATCAGAAATTGCCTGTCCTGGGTACGCCACTCGTTGAAATTTCCAGAAATATATACTGGCCTGAAATCATCTTCGTCGGTAGTCAGTATGATATTTAATTGCGGCTCGGTTATCTCGTTTTCTGTCTCGTTCAAAATAAGCATGGCTGTGGAATTCATAAAATGCAAAAAAAACTATAATTATCTTTATCTAAAAGTAAATATAGTTTTTTGATTATTGAAATAAAAGAAAGTTTTAAGAGAAAAAACAAGAATTAAGAATTTTAAAGAAAAGTTTGGAATTTACTGCACTAAATGTAATAAGGCTGCAGGATCCCTGACATTTAACGTCTAAAGCATTCCATTGTACTTCCTGATGAACCATTCCGAAGCCAAAGCGGCAGCTATCAAAACCAACAACAAGATACTATCAATCAAGGGAATCTTCTTGGTAATTTCCTTTTGGATCGCCTTATAGTCCTCGTTTTCCAAAAGATCCCTAATCAAGGCATCCAATTGGTCCGGCATAAAAGCCTTGCCACTTGTCTGAGCCGCCAATTGGTTTAACTTGCTGACATCTGGATTTACGAACTGCTGTTCGATATCAAAATCCAAAATCTCAAAATAACCGCTGTAGCTGTTCTTTGAAGTCAATTCCTTTACCGTAAAATTATATTGTCCGGCTGGAAGTCCGTCCAAGTTTACCTTGTAGGAATTGTTTCCTTTCAATAAGTCGTAATTCTTGGTCTGCTTCGTCTGCTTGTTGGTTACAGAAATCGTCAGACGCGCCTTTTCATCAAACTCATAATTCTTGTTGAAATACTGGGCCGTGATCTCGATTGCATCACCCGAGTTATAGAAACTTTCGTGGTTGACAATCAATGACTTTTTTGAATTATTGGAAGCTAAAAACTGAATGGTCTTGTCGATAAATACATCAAACTTATCGAATGACCCATTATCGATCCTGCTTTGCAGACGCCATTTCCAGATGTTTTCTCCCAACAAGAAAGCAGTTCGCTTTCCTTGGTTCTCGGCAAAGGCGAGCAATGGCATATTGGTTTGAATATTCCTGATTCTTGACGAAAGCAGAACATTTACATTCTCGTTTGTCACAACATTGCCATAAGCATTCTGCAGTGGCGGGAGATTTTCAAAACCAATATTATCAATTGCAAAGAGGTTGAATTGCGTATCGAATCCAGCCAAATAATCTTCCGTTTGAGAACTCATCTTAAACGTCATGCTCTTTTGCTGCTGGTTCAAAAAATTAAAATCGGTATTGTTTCCGGTAATGATAAAAGTATTCAGGCCAACATTCTTGTTCGTATCGAAAATCGACTTGAACTCGGCCGTAGGCTGGTACAGGATCAAGACATTATAATCCTGCAACGACTGGATGTCCTTTGGCTTTACCAAGGTCACATTTCGCTGCAAATTGGTTTCTATTGAACGCTTCAAAGCTCCAACATCAGGATGATTGATGGCTGAAACAATTACAATTTCCGACTTCTGGTCGATGACTTCTACCGCAAAATTCTTGATGTTGTTATAGGTGTTTTTCTCAGTTTCTTTTGATGTTATCGAAGCTTTAAAAACCTGCAGGCCAACATTATTTGCAGGAAGCAGCACATTGATTACCGCTGATTTCTTGGAAGGAGAAAATGCAACACTCTGCTTGGCCAATACCGAATTGCCTTGCGAAATGCTGAAATCAGCCGTGATGCTTTTGGTCCCCGAATAGCTCAAGAATACCTCAACAGGAAATTTATTCTTGTGAAAAGCATATTTATTGACGTTCAGCTGGTTGATCTTTATATCCAGGAAAGTCGTAGTATCGCCCAAGATCAAAGGATATACCTTGTTGTTGGCATCAAAACTGTACACATAATCGTTTCCGGTGGTTTGATTTCCATCTGAAATCAAAATCGTCGGATAGCTTTTATTCTTGTTGATGCTTTTAAGATTCTTTGCTACCTCTTCAAAATTGGATTGGTTTCCCTTGAAATCAAACTGTTCGGAAAGCTCGAATTCATTGTCAAACTGGTACGATTGGATATCGAATTTCTCCTGCAAATCGGCATTTGAAATCAGTTTTTTGTAAAGCTCCAGAGCCGTCTCGCTTGCTTTAAGATTGGCAACTGAACTTGAATTGTCCATTACGATTGGCAACGGTGTTTTCTCTGTTTCGTAGGTGTTCTTGGTAATCTTTGGATTGATCAACAGCAGCAAGATTCCAAAAATCGAGAAAAAACGCAAAAAAGCCAAAAGCAAGTTTACTTTCGACTTGCTTTTGGCTTTATAATAATACTGGTAAAACGACAAGCTTCCTGCTATTAGTACTGAAAGTAAGATTAATAGGATTGTGATTGTCATATTTTGTTTAAAAGTTTATAAGGTTAAGTGTTTAAGAGGTATTGTCGTTAATGTTTGTAATAAATCATTTTACATTTTTGATTTGAGATTTGTATAAGCCATCAATCAGCATATTTACTTCGGTAATTTTCTCGCGAATTTGGATGTATTCATTTTCATTAATGTATTCAAAATCATTGCTCAATATAAGTTGATTTAATAACTCTAATGATGAGCCGTATGCAATTTCCGAAAATCGAGCCTTCTCTTTTAGAGAATTTCTTCCAGAACCTTCCGCCAAATTTGATGCTATTGAAATTGAACATCTTCTCATCTGGCTGGTTAATCCAAAAATTTCATCTTTGGGAAATTGTTTTGTGATTTTATAAATCAGTAAAGCTAATTCTCTCCCTTTTTGCCAAGCAATCAACTTTTCAAAACTAAAAATCCTCATACCTCAATCTTTATCGCTACATAACCACAATACCTCTTAAACACTTAACCTTACATACCTTTTAAACCATTCTTAAGTTAACATTCCTCCGTCAACGTTCAAAACCTGGCCCGTAACGTAAGCACTCATATCTGAAGCGAAGAACAAACAAGCGTTTGCTACGTCTTCCGTGCTTCCGCCACGTTTCAACGGAATAGCTTCCCTCCATCCTTTTACCACTTCCTCGTTTAATTTCCCTGTCATTTCGGTCTCGATAAATCCTGGAGCAATAGCGTTGCAACGGATGTTTCTCGAACCTAATTCCAATGCTACTGATTTTGTAAAACCGATGACACCCGCTTTTGAAGCGGCATAGTTGGTCTGCCCTGCATTTCCTTTCACACCAACCACAGAACTCATGTTGATGATAGAACCAGAACGTTGCTTCAAGAAGGTTTTCTGGATCGCCTTGGTCATATTGAAAACCGACTTCAAGTTTACATCAATTACCTTGTCGAAATCCTCTTCGGACATTCTCATCAGAAGATTATCTTTCGTGATTCCAGCATTGTTGATCAACACATCAACAGTCCCAAAATCGGCCAAAACAGCCTCTACAAAAGTTTGCGCCTCATTGAAATCAGCAGCGTTAGACTGGTATCCTTTTGCCTTGATTCCCAAACCGTTCAATTCATTTTCCAAAGCCAAAGCTGATTCGGCAGATGAACTATAGGTGAAGGCAACATTAGCACCGTGATTTGCAAAAACTTCTGCTATTCCTTTTCCAATTCCACGGCTTGCACCTGTGATGATGACTGTTTTTCCTTGTAGTAACTTCATTATATGTATGTTTTAGTTTGCTTTGTTTGTTGGACAAATATAATAATTTAAGCTAAAAATAGCCTATCCTAACGTTTATTTAAGACGGATCGCTTGTTATGAAAGTCTGATTTTAGTGGTCTTTTGGTTTTTCCGGAAACATAACCGAGGCCAAAACGGACAGCACCAAAACACCACCCACAACCATCAAGGAATGCAACGAATCAATATGATAAAACGGTGCAATTACCATTTTGATCCCGATAAAGGTCAGGATAATGGCAAGTCCGAACTTTAATTTGCTGAACAAATGAATGAAATTTGCCAGCAAGAAGTAGAGCGCTCTCAATCCTAGAATAGCAAAGATATTTGAGGTGTATAGGATAAACGGATCGTCTGGAGCGATGGCAAAAATAGCCGGAATGGAATCAACCGCGAAAAGCAAATCGGTGAATTCAATTACTGCAACCACCACCAACAAAGGGGTGGCTACCTTTTTTCCGTTTTCGATGGTGAAGAATTTATTACCGTCGTAGTTCTTGCTTACATTAAAAAATTTATGGACCAATTTGGAACCCGGACTCTTGTTGAAATCCTTGTTCTCGTCCTGGTCTTCCTTGGCAAACCACGATTTGATTCCGGCATACACGAGGAAAGCACCAAATATGGTCATCACCACATTGATTTTTACGCTGTAACCAAAAATATCCATCGCTGGAAGATAGGTCAGCTTTATCAATCCGACACCGGTAAAGATGAAAATGGCACGCATGACCAAGGCACCAATGATTCCCCAAAACAATACCTTATGGTGGTTTTCTTTCGGAACGTTGAAGAACCCAAAAACAAGAATAAATACAAATAAATTATCGACCGAAAGGGCCTTCTCTATCCAATAGGCGGATTGAAACTGCGAGAATTTCTCAATTCCCATATAGTAATAGATGAAGCCGCTGAAAAGCATCGATAAACTGATCCAAACGATGGACCACGTTACGGCTTCCTTGTTGCTCACGACATGGCTGTTCTTATTGAAAACGCCCAAGTCCAAGAGTAACATCACGACTATAACAACGGTAAAAGTGCCGAGTAATCCAGGATGATTTATCAAGTTATCCATCTGTATTTTGTTTTTGTTTTTTGCGTAACAAAACTACTCTTTATTTCCATCATTAAAAACTAATATTCGTTAAAGGCTATTATTTTAAACAAAAAAAGAGCCTTGTAAATGACAAGGCTCCGTTTAGCTGATTCTTTATTTTATTGCCTGATGAACTTGCTATTGGATGTTCCCTTATCTGAAACAACTTTGATGAAATAATTCCCGGTTGGTAAACTCGAAACATCAACGCTGTTTACGCCTTTTGCATTTGGTACAGAAACCACCATTTGTCCTAAAACATTATAGATGCTGATGTTTTGCATTTCGATGGCTTGCTTGGAAGTGATGTTCAAAACACCGCTTGCAGGGTTTGGGTATAAGGTAAAATAGTTGTTGAAATCGAAATCTTCAGTACCCAATTCTGCAAACGTAGTAACGGCTGGCTCGGTGATGATCGGGTGGTTGAAATCGAAATAAATGCTGGCCGTGTTGCTGAAGCTATTTCCTAAAACCAATGTAGGCAGGGTCTTGATTTTGAACACTACATAACCATCGTTGCTCGCATCGTCAAAAGCAAGGTTGATGGCTTCGAAGATAAACTCGACCTTGTTGCCCGTGATTCTCGTTACATACGAATGGCTTCCGTTTAAAGCTACTAGACTCGAAACATCAAACTTGGCTGTATCAATCATATCCTTAACTACAATATTCTGAGCGGCAAAGGTTCCAGTGTTTTCAAAACGGATCATATAATGCACGTATTTTCCAATCATATCGGGTGTGATGGAAGTTCCTTCCAGACACGTCTTATCATTAGGATCGAAGGAGTTTACTACTATCTGCGGAAGTACAAAAGTATTGTCCAAAGGTAATTCATCTATTTGGTCGCTTGTGATGGTTGCTGTATAATTCAAAACATCATCGCCGTTAACGGCTGGCGTTTCCATTGGAGAGTTTACGTTCAACATAACGTTGATTTCTCTTGTCTCAAAGGGTTGTAAGTTGGCGAAAGTCCAAGATAGAGAGCCTCCTACTTGAGTGGAGAATGCAGGACTTGCATTTATATAATCCAAAACCGCATCATCATAGACAAACGAAACAGAACCCGATTGCTGGATGTTTCCCTTGTTTTTAATGATGATTTTATAATCGGCATCAAAACCTGGTCGTGCTGGGGTTGTTGGCAATATTGCTACTTCCAAATCTGGATGCAGACCGTTTGGCGTGATGCAGAAGTTTTGGGCGAAGGGACTTGTGGTTGCTGGGAAGGTTACACTTACTGTTGCTGGCGAAACATTAAAATAGTTCAGATTTTCAAAAACTGGAGTAATTGTATGAGTTCCTGCTTGAACGGGAATTAAGTATTCTCCAGATTGATTGGAAATCAAACTTCCTGCTTGACTGTCTCCTGTGATGTTTAATTTTAGGCTTGGTATGTTTATATCTGATACATCACAGCCGTTGTTATTTGCATCAAGAGTTATATTTCCATTTATGATGTTAGATACACCTCCTGGAATAAAAGAACAATAACTATTTATCGTGCAATTATAACCTAATTGAGAAACCATAAATTGTAAACTTGTAATCTCATTTTCATCTGCACATATATATTGTAAACTCGGATTATTGCTAATAGAATATTGAGTAAGACCATCAAAGATTCCATTTTTTATCAAAAGACTTTGCAATTGATTTGTATGAGCACTAAACTGCTCTGTTGTTAAATTTGTGGTGTTAGATAAATCTAAAGATGTCAACTGATTATTAGAGCAATCCAGATAGCTAAGATTGCTCATTGCTAGCAAATCCAAACTCATCAAATGATTATTTGAGCATTTAAGATTAGTAATATTTTCTGTTCCAATTAAATTTAAAGATGTCATTTGATTATTATAGGAACAATCAGCATCAAGTAAATTACTCATTCCGGATAAGTCCAACGAAGTTAATTGATTAAATGAACAGCTAATTTCCATCAGTGAAATTGCTCCAGATACATTTAAATTGGATAAACTGTTACCAGTACAATTTAAATAAGTAAGTGTATCTAATTCATTTACATCTAAAGAAGTTAATGAACATTGCATTACATATAAATTTTCAATGCTATCCAGCCCAGTTGTATTAAGACTTGTTATAGGGCATCCTGAAGCATCCAGCGTTCTGAGATTACTTAACCCTGATACATTTAGAGAAGTTATTGGATTCTGTGAACATGAAAAGCCCGTCAAAGTACTTAAGGACGATAAATCTAGTACCGTAAGATTATTGCTCGAACAGCTCAGACTAATTAAACTATCTAAATCAGCCATATCTAAACTGTTAAGCTGGTTATCCATACATATTAACTCTTTTAAGCTTACTAACCCCGTGAGGTTTAAACTTACCATAGCATTATTTGAACACGATAAAGTCTGCAAATTACTTAGCATACTTGCGTTCAGATTAGTTATCTGATTGTAGTCGCAGCTCAGAACTTCTAGATTTGGCAAGCCAGTAAGATCCAGATTTGTAATTGCATTAGAGCCACAGTAAACTTTCTTAAGGTTCGGCAATCCTGCTATAGTGAGGCTGGTTAATGAACCATTATAACAATTCAAATCTTCGAGATTATGCAATCCTGTTAGATCTAATGATGAAATGTTAGTAGGAGTACATTCTAACATTCTTAAATTAGAAAATGACTGTATACCTTCAAGACTTAGAGCGGAAGAAGAAACTGAGAGTTCATATACCAGCTGGGCTTCACTAAATTGAATTTCAGAATCACCATTTATATCTACTTGAATTAAATTGCCATCACTATCTTTTATGCTACCGTTATTGGGGTTTGCGTTTATAAGATAAGATTTAAAGTACTCATCAGGAATATTAACAATATCATCCGGATTCTGAGCATTAACACTCTCCACCACAAACAACACCACCACTAAAAAGTAAAGTTTTTTCATATCTAAATCTCTTTATATTATTGTTTTATAAACTTCGCATTCGATGTTCCCTTATCCGAAACTACCTTGATAAAATAATTTCCATTTGAAAGGTTAGATACATCAACACCGTTCACACCTTTTGCATTCGGAACCGAAACAACCATCTGGCCTAAAACATTGTAGATACTGATACTTTGCAACTCAATATTTTGCTTGGAAGTGATGTTCAAAACACCATTTGCAGGGTTTGGATATAAGGTGAAATAGTTGTTGAAATCAAAATCTTTTGTTCCTAATTCAGCAAACGTCGTAACGGCAGGCTCGGTAACTATCGGATAGTTGAAATCAAAATAGATACTGGCGGTGTTGCTGAAGCTGTCACCCAGAGCCAATGTAGGCAAGGTCTTGATTTTAAATACCACATACCCATCGTTGTTGGCATCTTCAAAAGGAAGGTTGATGTTCTCGAAAATAAACTCCACCTTGTTACCTGTGATTCTTGTTACATATGGATGACTTCCGTTTAAGGCTACCAAACTCGACACATCAAACTTGGCGGTATCGATCATGTCTTTCACCACGATGTTCTCGGCGGCAAAGGTTCCGGTATTTTCAAAACGGATCATATAGTGGACGTATTTCCCAATCATATCTGGAGTGATGGAAGTTCCTTCCAAACACGTCTTATCATTCGGATCGAAAGAGTTGACCACTATCTGCGGAAGCGTGAAGGTATTGTCCAAAGGCAATTCATCTGCTTGGTCGCTTGTTATGGTGGCGGTATAATTCAAAACATCATCTCCGTTAATCGCTGGTGTTTCCATTGGAGAGTTCACGTTCAACGTAACGTTGATTTCTCTTGTTTCGAAGGGCTCTAGGTTGGCAAAATTCCAAGTTAATGAACCCGTTGTCTGAGTGGTGAATGCAGGATTTGAAATTATATAATCTAAAACTGCATCTTCATAAGCAAACGAAACTGTACATGACTGCTGGATGTTTCCCTTGTTTTTGATGCTGATTATATAATCAGCATCAAAACCTGGACGTGCAGGGGTTGTTGGCAGTATTGCTATTTCTAAATCTGGATGTACTCCGTTTGGCGTGATGCAGAAGTTTTGGGTGAAGGGACTAGTTGTCTCGGGGAAGATTACCTCTACAGTTGATGGAGAGATGTTAAAGAAGGTTGGATTTTCCAGAACTGCAATTATAGTATGAGTACCTGCTGAAACTGGAATGGAATAGGAACCTTCTTCGTCAGACATAAAACTTCCAGTTTGCATTCCATTGGTAATATTATATTTTAGGTTTGGAAAATTCGTATCCAATGTATCACAGCCATTATTATTAGTATCAATACTATTACTAACATTTATACCATAAGATGTGCCACCAGGTATAAAAGAACAATAGGAATTTAAAACACAATTGGTATATCCTAACATATCTATTGAATTTTGGATTGGGATCATTTCACTCTCATCACTACAGATATATTCCAAAGTATAGATGTTATCGATTGGAATGTAGTCAGTTCTACCATTCTTTATGTTAATAGAAACTAGTGGATTTAGACTTATGCCTAACTGAGCACCAAAATTTTCCATTTGAAGAGGGTAAGTATTTGACAAATCCAAATGTGTAAGTAAATTTTCATCACAATACATCTGCTCATAACCAAGTATGCCGTTTAAATTCAGAGAAGTTAGCTGATTAGCATAACAATGTATCCTTTTTAATAGCGGATTGCTGGATAAATCTAGAGAAGCAATTTGATTTTGATGACAATATAACTCCTCCAGAAGTGGACAGGAAGACAAATCAATAGTCGTCAAAAAAGAAGCAGCACAATCAAGGAATTTTAAATTAGAAACTCCAGAAAAATTTATAGCTGATAACTGACTGTTTGTACATCTAAAAGTTTCCAATTGTGATAGAGGCGATAAATCCACGGTCGTTAAAGGTGAATATTCAAGATCTAATTCTTTTAAAAAATTAAATCCTATCAAATCAATTGTCGTCAAAGGCTGGGAACCGATAATTAGAGTTTCGAGATTGACAAAGTTTGTAATACCTGTGATATCTGTGATATTATTATTTTCCGAATTAGTATTTGTCAAATCCAGAAATATAATATTGATAGCTTCTGAAATTTGTATCTCTCCATCATTATTTGTATCAATTTTCACACTTATAGATTGTAAATTTACTGCAATGTAATTAAATGCGTTTGCTTCTAAAAGTTTGTTTTTTAAGTTTTGATCAGGAAAATCAATAACCTGCCCCTTAACACTCCCCACCACAAACAGCACCACTACTAAAAAATAAAGTTTTTTCATATCTAAATTTCTTTATATTATTGTTTTATAAACTTCGCATTCGATGTTCCCTTATCCGAAACTATCTTGATAAAATAATTTCCAGTTGAAAGGTTAGATACATCAACACCGTTCACACCTTTTGCATTCGGAACCGAAACAACCATCTGGCCTAAAACATTGTAGATACTGATACTTTGCAACTCAGTATTTTGCTTGGAATTGATGTTCAAAACACCATTTGCAGGGTTTGGATATAAGGTAAAATAGTTGTTGAAATCGAAATCTTTTGTTCCCAATTCGGCAAATGTCGTAACGGCAGGATCGGTAACAATCGGATGGTTGAAATCAAAATAGATGCTAGCCGTATTGCTGAAGCTGTCACCCAGAGCCAATGTAGGCAAGGTCTTGATTTTGAACACCACATACCCATCGTTGTTGGCATCGTCAAAAGGAAGGTTGATGCCTTCGAAGATGAATTCCACCTTGTTGCCTGTGATTCTGGTTACATATGGATGACTTCCGTTTGAAGCGATCAGGCTCGAGACATCAAACTTGGCCGTATCAATCATATCTTTTACCACGATATTTTCGGCCGCAAATGTCCCGGTGTTTTCAAAACGGATCATATAATGCACGTACTGACCGATCATATCAGGTGTAATAGAAGTTCCTTCCAGACACGTCTTATCATTCGGATCGAAAGAGTTGACTACTATCTGCGGAAGCGTAAAAGTATTGTCCAAAGGCAATTCATCTGCTTGGTCGCTTGTTATGGTGGCGGTATAAGTCAGGATATCATCCCCGTTGACGACTGGTGTTTCCATTGGAGAGTTCACGTTCAACGTAACGTTGATTTCTCTTGTCTCAAAGGGTTGTAAGTTGGCGAAAGCCCAAGATAGAGAGCCTCCTACTTGAGTGGAGAATGCAGGACTTGCATTTACATAATCCAAAACCGTATCATCATAAGCAAATGAAATCGAACCCGATTGCTGGATGTTTCCCTTGTTCTTGATGATGAGTTTATAGTCTGCATCAAAACCTGGACGTGCTGGGGTTGTTGGCAGTATTGCTACTTCTAAGTCTGAATGTAGGCCGTTTGGCGTGATGCAGAAGTTTTGGGTGAAGGGGCTTGTTTCGGTTGGAAATGTAACATTCACCGCCGTTGTAGAAATAGTATAGTAATTAGGATTTTCCAAGACTGGCGTAATCGTATGCGTTCCTCCTTGAACAGAGATTGAATATTCACCCGATTGATTCGAGATTACACTTCCTGTTGTGGTACCATCTGTAATATTGAATTTCAAATTTGGCAGTGCTATATCGGATGCATCACAACCGTTGTTGTTGATATCAAAAGCATGAGTTCCGTTTATGGTATAAAACGCTCCTCCTGGAGTGAAAGAGCAGTAAGAATTTATGACAATATCATAATCTTCATTTAAAGCCCAAATCTCCCACTGTTCAACTTTATCTTCATCTATACACAAATATTGTAGAGGATTTGAATTAAAATTCAACGATTCATGATCAGCGCCATTCTTAAGATTAATACTAGTAAGCAGATTATCATAACATGCCAATTGCGTAATTGGACAATATTGCAAATCTAATGAAGTTAAATTATTATTATCACATTGCAAATAAGTAAGTGCAGCCAAGTTTGTAAAATCCAATTCTTCCAATTGATTATCCGTACAAAAAAAATATTCCAAACTCACCAAATCACTAATATCTAAGCTGGATAAATTATTATCATAGCATTGTAGATTTTTTAGGTTTACAAGGCCATCTAAGTTCAAACTTGTAAGCCAACCAGAGCTACAATTAACTTCTCTCAAATTTGTTAAATTACTTAAATTTAAATTTGTTAAATAGTTGTATGTAGTAAATAAATCTTCTAAACTTATCAGATTACTTACGTCCAGTGTCGCAAATGAATTATTACCACAATTTAAAAACTTTAAATTTGGCAGATTATTCAAGTCTATAGTTGTTAAATTATTGCCCCACATATCTAAATAATTCAAATTTTGCAATCCATTTACATTCAAAGTAAACAATGAATTACCATCAAGAATTAATTTCTCTAAATTAACTAATGACGTCGCATCGAAACTATTTAAACTGTTTGCATAAGCATCTATCTCTTTTAGATGTTGCAAATTTTCGACATTAAGCTCACTCAACTCATTATTTGCGCAGATTAGATACTCAAGATTTGCAAGCATTGATACATCTAAAAACTCAATATTGTTTGCTGTACAATTGAGGTATTTTAGATTTGTGAAATTCTCGATACCGGTTAATGTGATAATATAGGGACTAGAATAGGTGTGAACAGATAAATAGCTAACATTTTGAGCTTCTGAAAACTGAATTTCCCCATCAAGATTAGCATCTATTTTAAAGAAACTTCCACTCAAATTTTTTGCCACTGTGTTACCTGTACTTGCCCCTAACAACCAATTTTTAAAAACTGCATCCGGAATAACAACAATATCATTAGGATTCTGAGCCTTAACACTCCCAATCACAAACAAAACAATCAAAAAGTAAAGTTTTTTCATATCTAAATCTCTTTATATTATTGTTTAACAAACTTCGTGTTTGATATTCCCTTATCCGAAACTACCTTGATGAAGTAATTTCCAGTAGAAAGGCTCGAAACATCGACACTGTTGACGCCTTTTGTATTTGGTACCGAAACCACGATCTGTCCTAGAACATTGTAGATACTAATGCTTTGCATTGCAATATTCTGCTTAGAAGTGATGTTCAAAACACCACTTGTTGGATTTGGATAAATAGTGAAATAGTTGTTGAACTCGAAATCTTTTGTTCCCAATTCAACAAACGTAGTAACAGCAGGCTCGGTAACAATCGGATGGTTGAAATCAAAATAGATACTGGCGGTGTTGCTGAAGCTGTCGCCCAAGGCTAATGTTGGCAGGGTCTTGATTTTGAAAACCACATATCCATCGTTGTTGGCATCGTCAAAAGGAAGGTTGATGCCTTCGAAGATGAATTCTACTTTATTACCTGTGATTCGGATTACATATGGATGGCTTCCGTTTAAGGCTATCAAACTCGAAACATCGAACTTGGTCGTATCAATTATGTCTTTCACTACAATGTTTTGAGCAGCAAATGTCCCAGTGTTTTCAAAACGGATCATATAGTGGACATACTGCCCAATCATATCTGGCGAGATAGCCGTTCCTTCAAGGCAGGTTTTATCATTCGGGTCGAAGGAGTTTACAACGGTTTGTTGCAAATTCATTACGTTATCAGCCGTATTTTCATCAAAGCCGGCACCTATGTTTGAGGAAGCTTGAAACGTAAGCACATCATCACCATTGAGTGCTGGTGTTTCGGTTGGTGTATTCAGGTTGAAAGTCAGATCGATTATTCTGGTTTCAAAAGGTTTCAGGTTTTGGAAACTCCAATATAATGAACCGACTGGAAGCACTTCTGAATAAGGGCTTGCAGCAGTTAGATCCAAAACGTCGTCGTTGTAATCCAAGGATATGCTGCCCAAAACAACAGAGACATTTCCGAGGTTTCGGTATATGATTTTATAATGTGCATCAAAACCCGGAACGGCTGGATTAACGGGAACTATGTTTACATCAATATCCTGATGGATGCCATTTGGAGTAATACAGAAATTTTGATCGAGAGGACTTGTTTCGGCAGGAAAACTAATGCTTACGTCTGATGGGGTAATCGTAAAATAGCTAGGATTTTCAATAACGGGCGTAATCGTGTGCGTTCCTGCCAAAACAGGTATTGAATATGCTCCAGATTGATTGGCTATTATACTTCCCGTTTCATAACCATCTGTAATGTTGAATTTCAGTTGTGGCAGGACTGTATCTGATGCATCACAGCCGTTGTTGTTGCTGTCCATTGTATTGGTTCCGCTGATGGTATAAAAATCTCCCCCAGGCGTAAAGGAGCAATAGGAATTTACATTGCAGTTCGTAGATATGCTTGGGTTGAGCGTATCGAGAATTAATCCTATTTCAACTTCATCAGCACATATGTATTCCAAGATAGGACCATCACTAAAATTAATAAATTCATGTCCACCATTCTTTGAATATATAGAAACCAATGGATTGTTCTCTACATTAATAACCATTGCAAAAGGAGAATAGGCATTTGAAAGATCAAAGGTAGTAAGCAAATTATGCGTGGCTGCAATTTCAATATATTGATGCAATCCATCAAAACCAATAGATACCAATTGGTTGTGGTTACATTCAAAATATTTCAACAAGAGATTATGCGACAAATCCAAAGTAGTAAGTTGGTTGTAGTTGCAATATAATTCCATCAAAGAAGCATTTGACGATACATCAAGACTTGTCAGCATTGAATTATTACATTGAAGTACCAATAAATTAGGCACAACAGATAGATCCAAACTTGAAATCTGAGTGTACAAACAATGCAAGGCCAAAAGCTGTGGCACTGGAGACAAATCTACAGTTGGGTATGAATATCCATTAATACCTAAACTTGTCAAAGTATTAAAACCAGTCAAATCAATAGCTTGCAACGGATTATCATGCAGGTATAGAGCTTCAAGACTTGCAAAACTTGTTAGGCCTGTAATATCAGTAATACCGCAATTGGCTAAATACAAATAAGTTATGCCTTCCGTTTCAGAAATTTCTATCTCACCGTCGTTGTTGGTGTCCAAAGCTACATAACCCGCCAATGGAGCAGCTGCAACTCCGTTCATTGCATTTGCCGACAATAGCTTATTCTTTAAATTCTGATCGGGAAATTCGATAACTTGTGAAGCAGCTTGGAGAGAGAACACAATAAAAAGTAGAAAGTAAAGTTTTTTCATAAAATAAATATAAGTTGTCAAATATATAAAAACCAATTGCTTGAAATAAAAAAAGCCTTACAAATTGCAAGGCTTTTAAAAAATATTATTGTTTTATAAACTTACTATTGGATGTTCCCTTATCCGAAACGACCTTGATGAAATAATTTCCAGTTGAAAGGCTCGAAACATCAACACCGTTCACGCCTTTTGCATTTGGCGCCGAAACCACCATCTGCCCTAAAACATTGTAGATGCTGATGGATTGCATTTCGATATCCTGCTTGGAAGTGATGTTCAAGATGCCTGATGTTGGGTTTGGATAAATCGTCAGATAATTACTGAACTCGAAATCCTTTGTAGCCAATTCGGCAAACATAGTCACGGCAGGCTCGGTCACGATCGGGTGGTTGTAATCAAAATAAATACTTGCCGTGTTGCTGAAGCTATTTCCTAAAACCAATGTTGGCAGGGTCTTGATTTTAAATACCAAATACTCATCATTGGTGGAATCCTCAAACGGAAGGTTGATGCCTTCGAAGATGAATTCTACTTTGTTTCCAGTGATTCTCGTTACATACGGATGGCTTCCGCCTAAAGCGATCAAGCTCGAAACATCAAATTTCGTGGCATCGATCATGTCTTTCACTACTATGTTTTGTGCGGCGAAAGTTCCTGTGTTTTCAAAACGGATCATGTAGTGGACGTATTTCCCGATCATGTCTGGTGTGATGGAAGTCCCTTCGAGACAGGTTTTGTCGTTTGGATCGAAGGAGTTTACTACGGTTTGATTGAGGATCATAAAATTATCAGTCGGGTTAGCATCCTCTCCTACACTTGTTTGCGAAGATGCCTCAAATGTTAGCACGTCACCACCATTAAGTGGTGGAGTTTCCATTGGCGAGTTCAGGTTGAAGGATAGGTTGATGGTTCTTGTTTCAAAAGGCTGCAGGTTTGCGAACGTCCAAAACAATGAACCAACTGGCAATACTTCGGTATCTGGGCTTGCCGAAACAAAATCCAAAACATCGTCGTTGTAGTTCAAACCTACTGTTCCCATGGCAATGGCAACATTACCAATATTGCGATAAATAATTTTATAATGGGCATCAAAACCCGGAATGGCAGGACTCAGCGGGATTATATTTACATCAATATCTTGGTGTATTTCATTGGCCGTGATACAGAAATCCTGATTGATGGTGGTGGCTTCTGCAGGAAAAGTGATACTTGCACTTGCAGGAGTTACGGTAAAATAGTTTGGATTCTCGAATACCGGAGCCAAAGTATACGTTCCGGCTTGGATGGGATAGGTATAATTTCCTGATGCGTCCGAAATCATGTTTCCGGTAAGTACACCATCGCTCAACGCCAGTTTCAGATGCGGGTATACAATATCTTCGGCATCACAGCCATTGTTGTTGGTGTCGAATTTGTTGGTTCCCGTGATGGTATAAAATGCACCTCCGGGAGTGAAACTGCAATAGGAATTGACCTCGCAGTTTAGCTCAAGCGCGTCTGCATGGGCTTTCATTCCCTCTATCATTTCTTCATCTGCACAGATGTATTCAAGGTTGGGGTTGCCAAAGAAATTCCATTGCACTTCTACTTTTCCGTTCTTGGAATTCAACGAAGTAAGCTGATTGTTGTTGCACATAAATGCCTGAAGGCCGGTTGCCTCGCTCAAATCGAGTGATTGCAAGAAGTTGTCTGAACAATTGATGTTGGTTAAATTCGGCAAATCAGACAATTCTAGAGAAGTCATTTGATTGTTGGTGCAAAAAAGGGATTCCAGATTTGTCAATCCTGACAAATCTAAAGAGGTGAGCTGATTGTTGTTGCATGTAATGTTATATAACAAAGGTGAATTCGACACATCAAGGGCAGTCAATCCGTTAGAAGAACAAAGCAAATACTCAAGGTCTGGGAGCATACTGAGATCGAGCGATCCAAAAGGATTATCGTGGCAGGACAACCAATTTAACGCATTTTGATTGCTCAAGTCTAAAGTGTTAATTTGGTTAGTACCACATTCTAGAAATTCTAGATCAGGCTGATCAGAAAGATTTAAAGCTGTCAAATTATTATTGGCAACACTCAATTCTATAAGATGCGCCAATCCTGTCAAATCAATAGACGTTATTTGGTTTAGGCCACAATGCAAAATCTCTAAATTTACAGAATCGCTCACATCAAGGGCTGTAAGTTGCCCTCCACCGCATTTTAAAACCTTAAGATTCACCAGTCCGCTCACATTCAAACTTGTCATGAAAGGCGAAGTAAAATACAATGTTTCTAAATTAACGAGTGCCGACAAATCTGCCGAAGTAGCAATATTTGCATCGGCATTCAAAAAGGTAAGATTCGTGAAATATTCAATCCCTTCAAAAGATGAAATGGCGGGACTCAATCCATAAAAATCTAGATAGCTCACCTGCAAGGCTTCGCTCTGCTCAATTTCTCCATTATTATTTGCATCAATCTTAAAAGAATTGCCTTCTAAATCTTTTGCAATACTGTTCCAATAATCGGCATCCAGCAATTTGTTCTTAAAAGAGGCATTTGGAAAGTTGATGATCTGGGAATGGAGGTTGCTGATTGTTGAGAAAACAATCAGTAAAAAGTAAAGTTTTTTCATAAGTCGGGTTAAAGAGTTTCAAATATATAAAAACCAATTCTTTAAAGTAAAAAAGCCTTACAATTATGTAAGGCCTTCAGTAATTTATTTCTTTTGCTGGCTTAGAACGCCACGTTCCATCTTGGTAGCTTTCCGTTCTCGTCCAAGAAGTTTTGCAGCATCTGTCCTTCTACGAAAGTAGGGATTGCCTTGTTCTTTTCGTTGAAGGTTTCATACCAAGAAACTTCAAGTCGCTCAATGTTTTCTAACTTCATTTGAGCCGGCCAGGAATACTTTCTTCCTGTTTTTGCAAATTGGTGTCCGTTCACGATCTTGTCATACAAGCCACCATTCTTGATTTTCAACGTTCCATCATTTTGGATGGTTCCAGTTGAACTTACCATAATTAGTTCTTTCTCTTCACCCTCTACAGCATATACCATAAAGACACCGCTACCAGCTTCTGGCGCGTTGCAAACCGTCTCCAGGCTATCTTCCTGTGTGAAGGTAAAAGTATTCTGGGTTTTGAATTTCTTTAATTCTTTATACATTTTTTCTTTTTTTTTGCCACAAAGGCCCAAAGGCACCAAGTGAGATTATTCAAACAAAAAGCTCCACATGAAGCGGAGCTTTGGAATTTATTATTTAGTTCCCGAAACTTTGGGATTGGAGATTATCCCAGTACTTCTTTTACTTTCTTACCAATTTCGGCAGGAGAGTCCACCACGTGGATACCACATTCTCTCATAATGCGTTTCTTAGCTTCGGCTGTATCATCAGCACCACCAACGATAGCACCTGCGTGACCCATTGTTCTTCCTTTTGGAGCAGTTTCTCCCGCAATGAAACCAACAACTGGCTTGCGGTTTCCATCAGCCTTCACCCATTTGGCAGCATCAGCTTCCAATTGACCTCCGATTTCACCAATCATAATGATGATTTCAGTTTCTGGATCGTTCATCAACAATTCAACTGCTTCTTTGGTAGTAGTTCCAATGATTGGATCTCCACCAATTCCGATAGCTGTGGTGATTCCCAAACCTTGTTTTACAACCTGGTCAGCAGCCTCATACGTTAACGTTCCTGATTTGGAAACGATACCAACTGTTCCTTTCTTGAAAACGAAACCTGGCATGATACCAACTTTAGCTTCTCCCGGAGTGATTACACCTGGACAGTTTGGACCGATTAAACGGCACTCTTTATTTTGAATATAAGCATAAGCCTTGATCATGTCTGCAACCGGAATACCTTCTGTAATCGTGATGATTACCTTGATTCCAGCATCAGCAGCTTCCATAATTGCATCAGCAGCAAAAGCTGGCGGAACGAAAATGATGGTTGTATCAGCTCCAGCTTGTTCAACAGCATCTTTTACCGTATTGAAGACAGGACGATCCAAATGCGTAGTTCCACCTTTTCCTGGAGTAACACCACCTACAACGTTTGTTCCGTATTCAATCATTTGAGAAGCGTGAAAAGTACCTTCACTTCCTGTAAAACCCTGAACAATTATTTTAGAATCCTTATTAACTAAAACGCTCATAATATATTTTTTTAATTATTTTTTGAAATAGTGATGCAAAAATAGGTTTTTAGAGGCAAAGTTTAAAGTAAAAACTGTAAAAATCGCAACAGAATTTTACCTGACTTCCCTGATGTTTTCATTTTGGCAGGGATACCAATACCAAATAAATGTATTTTTTACGTTTGGGTACTTTTCATCAAAGCGATCCTGCAGTATCCTGAATACTCTTTCTTCTGGATATACCGGCACTTTCAATAATGATGTTTAATCTGTTCCTGAAAAATGCCAACGTGAAATTCAATTGTTCACCTTTATGAAATAATACCAATACCAGGGTAACCAATACCAAATTCCATGGTAATAGGATGACATTATACTTCAATCCAGACGATCCAAAAAGGAGTATTATAGACAAATGCATCAGTAAGTCCAGAAAGGAGATGTACCTTTTATGACGAGAAAATAAAATTTCAATTTCAATAAAAATTTCAATAATTGAAAACAACAAATAAGAGAAACTGTTTTCTGTCTTTGAAAAGAAGAAGAATACCAATTTAAGAAGGTATTGATATTTCCAATGCTTCAATCTCATCTGGTCCATAGCGGACCATTTTATCGCCTTACGAAATCTGGCTCATCTGATAACCACGGAATAATTTCCCGTCCTTGATTTCCCAGATTACAAAAAAATGAGCCAAAAGCATTTCTTCACGTGGATTCTCTAATGTTTTCACATAGTGCGAAAAACGAAGTGAAACCATACTTTTTTCAACAACCATCAGATTGATCCTGGCCTTGGAGCGGACATATGCCTTCCCCATTTCCTGCGTAAGGGCAATAATCTCATCCTGATTCATTTTCAGAAATCCCTTCGTACTGTTCCATTCCAAAATTATCTCCGGATGCAAAAATTCAGCCATAACTGCAGGATCAATCAACGCATCTGATTTGTAAAAATCCTGAACTATCTTTTTAGCAGACATAATTATTTTAATTTTTCAAGTATTTGCGGTATCTTCTTGATATTCGCCAATTGCTTCAGCTTTTCACGGGATTCTTCAATCGGGGTTCCGAAGTAGGTCTTTCCGCCTTCAACAGATTTTGTTACTCCCGTTTGTCCCATTATAACGGCTTTTGATCCAATTCTTATGCCGCTCGTAGTACCAACTTGTCCCCAAAGCGTCACTTCATCCTCAATGATTACGCAACCCGCTATTCCGGTTTGTGAAGCAATAAGGCATTTTTTTCCGATAACCGTATCGTGTCCAATATGGACCTGGTTGTCTATCTTAGTTCCTTCTCCAATTGTTGTATCACCCGTAACACCCTTGTCAATGGTACAGAGTGCTCCAATTCCAACATTATTTTCGATGACCACTCTTCCGCCAGAAATCAATTGATCAAAACCTTCTGCCCGTTTCTTGTAATAAAAAGCATCGGCGCCAAGGATTGTTCCTGCATGAATCATCACATTGTCACCAATTACAGTATTATCATAAATGGAAACATTGGAGTGGATCAGGCAATTCTTACCAATGGTAACATTATTTCCGATAAAAGAATTGGGCTGGATAATGGTTCCCTCTCCTATTCTTGCCGAAGGCGAAATGGAAACATTTGAAAATTGAAAAGGCCTGAAATGATTGGTCAACCTGTTAAAATCCCTGAAAGGGTCATCGGAGATCAAAAGTGCTTTTCCTTCCGGGCAATCTACATTCTTGTTGATCAAGACAATGGTTGCAGCAGATTGCAAAGCCTTGTCGTAGTATTTCGGATGATCTACAAAAACAATATCCCCGTTCTCCACAACGTGGATTTCATTCATCCCATGAACAGGAAAATCAGCATCGCCAACATATTCGCAGTTGATGATTGTGGCAATTTCTTTTAAAGAATAAACTTTTGGAAACTTCATAAATTAATTTAATGATTGGAAGATTTAAAGATTGAAAATTACCTTGTAAGCTTAAAGATTGGAATCTTTTAATCCTTCAACCTTTAAATCTTTCAATTAAAACTATTCCTTTACACGCTCCATATACGAATTGGTTGCGGTATCAATCTTAATTTTATCTCCTTCGTTGATGAACAAGGGTACATTTACTGTTGCTCCAGTTTCCACAGTTGCCGGCTTTGTAGCATTTGTAGAAGTGTTTCCTTTTACTCCTGGCTCTGAATATGTTACTTCCAAGATAACAGAAGCTGGCATATCAACAGACAAAGGCGCTTCTGTTTCTGCATTGATGATCACTTTTACAGTTGTCCCTTCCTTCAATAAATCTGGAGCATCCAGGATTGCCTTATTCAATTGAATTTGCTCATAGGATTCAGTGTGCATGAAGTTCAACAAATCACCTTCTGCATACAAATATTGATATTCGTGCGTTTCAACACGAACCTCGTCAATCTTATGTCCTGCAGAAAAAGTATTATCCAATACTTTCCCGTTGGTCAAGCTTTTTAATTTTGTCCTTACGAAAGCTGGTCCTTTTCCTGGCTTTACGTGCAAGAACTCTATGATTTTATAAATATCGTGATTGAACTTGATGCATAATCCGTTTCTAATATCTGATGTAGATGCCATTTTATATGTTTATTCGTTGTTTGTTAATTTATTTGTTTTTCCTTCTAGAAACTTCCCGTGTAACCTTTCATCACACCTCTTGAAGAGTTCCTGATAAATTGTATGATCTCGTCTCTTTCTGGAGTTGCTTCCATCTCTGCTTCGATAATTCCCAAAGCTTGAGTGGTATTGTAATTCTTCTGGTATAAGATCCTGTAGATCTCCTGAATCTCCCTGATCTTTTCGGTTGTAAAACCTCTTCTCCTTAATCCTACAGAATTGATTCCTACATAAGACAATGGTTCTTTTGCCGCTTTTGTAAACGGAGGAACATCTTTTCTCAACAAGGAACCACCTGAAATCATGGCGTGATCTCCAACACTTATGAATTGATGTACGGCAGATAACCCACCAATGATGGCATAATTTCCTATTGTTACGTGTCCGCCTAGAAGTACACCGTTTACGATGATCGCATTATTTCCAACATGACAATCATGGGCAATGTGCGCTGTTGCCATGATAAGACAATTGTTTCCTATTACGGTTTGTCCTGAAGCAACAGTTCCTCTATTGATCGTCACGCATTCCCTGATGGTTACATTGTCACCTATGATTACAAGAGAATCTTCTCCTCCAAATTTCAAGTCCTGTGGTATGGCGGAAATTACAGCTCCTGGAAAAATATTGCAATTCTTTCCGATTCTTGCACCTTCCATTATGGTAACATTTGAACCTATCCAGGTTCCGTCTCCAATAACTACGTTGTTATGGATTGTTGTAAAAGGCTCAATTACAACATTTTTAGCTATTTTGGCGCCCGGATGAACGTAAGCAAGTGGTTGATTCATCTACTTTTCTTTTATTGTTTTTTGGCAATTTGTGCCATTAATTCTGCTTCCGCTACTAGTTTTCCGTTCGCATAAGCATTTGCCTGCATATGGCAGATTCCTCTTCTTATCGGAGTAATCAGATCACATTTGAATATCAAGGTATCACCTGGCAGCACCTTATGCTTGAACTTTACATTGTCAATCTTCATAAAGAACGTCAGGTAATTATCCGGGTCTGGAACTGTACTCAAAACCAAGATTCCACCACATTGCGCCATTGCCTCAACGATTAAAACACCTGGCATTACTGGTGCGTCTGGAAAATGTCCTACGAAGAATGGTTCGTTCATCGTCACGTTTTTCAAACCAACAACGTGCGTATCTGAAAGTTCAAAGATCTTGTCGATCAACAAGAAGGGTGGCCTGTGCGGCAACATTGACATGATCTTGTTGACATCCATCAATGGTTCCTGGTTCAAATCGTAAACCGGAACGTGATTTCTTTGTTCTATTTTGATGATCTTGGCCATCTTTTTTGCGAATTGCGTATTCACAAAATGACCTGGTTTATTCGCTATGACCTTTCCTTTGATCCTGGTTCCTATCAAGGCCAGATCCCCAACCACATCAAGCAATTTGTGTCTTGCCGCCTCGTTTGGATAATGCAAGGTAAGATTGTCCAGGATTCCATTTGGCTTTACAGAAATCTTTTCTTTTCCAAAGGCTACCTTCAAGTTTTCCATTGTTGATTCAGAGATTTCCTTGTCAACATAAACGATGGCGTTGTTTAAATCCCCACCCCTTATCAGGCCATTTTCCAGCAATGATTCCAATTCGTGAAGAAAACTGAATGTCCTTGCGTCGGCAATTTCTTTTTTGAAAGCACTAATATTCTTCATCGTGGCATTTTGGGTGCCCAGGACTTTAGTACCAAAATCGACCATTGCAGTTACTTGGTAATCGTCGCTTGGCATTACTAAAATCTCACTTCCTGTAGCTTCATCAACAAAAGAGATTACTTCTTTCACTACATAATATTTTCGTTCTGCTTCTTGTTCAACAATACCCGCTTTCTCAATAGCTTCAACAAAGTATTTTGATGATCCATCCATGATTGGAGGCTCGGAAGCATTCAATTCTATGATAACATTGTCAACATCACAACCTACAAATGCCGCCAAGACGTGCTCTGAAGTTTGGATTTTTACTCCTAATTTTTCTAGATTCGTGCCTCTCTGCGTGTTTACCACATAGTTGGCATCAGCTTCAATAATTGGCTGTCCTTCCAAATCAACCCTTACAAATGTAAAACCGTTGTTGATTGGTGCTGGCTTGAAAGTCATTTTAACTTCTTTTCCCGTATGGAGGCCTACTCCAGTCAAAGAAATTTCAGTCTTGATGGTTGTTTGTTTAACCATTGTTTTTGGTTTTTATTATACTTAATTATTAATCTTCTTTTTTAAATCTTCTATTTCAGTAACGATTTTTGGCAGGTTCTTAAAATGAACGTATGACTTGTTATAATCATTATAGCCAAAAGCTGGAGTCCCTTGTATGATCTCCCCATCTTTGATATTCCTTGCAACACCTGTCTGGGCTTGAATTCGGACATTATCACCAATGGTGATGTGTCCTGATATTCCAACTTGTCCCCCGATAGTGCAATTCTTTCCAATCTTGGTAGAACCTGCCACACCTGTTTGGGCGGCAATTACGGTATTTTCTCCGATTTCTACATTATGCGCGATCTGGATCTGGTTGTCAAGTTTTACGCCTTTTCTGATAATTGTTGATCCCATCGTAGCCCTATCTATCGTAGTAGCGGCTCCTACATCTACATTATCTTCCAGAATAACATTGCCAATCTGGGGAATCTTTGTGTAAGTCCCATCGGGATTTGGTGCAAAACCAAAGCCATCAGCTCCAATAATTGAACCTGAATGAATGGCACAAGAGTTCCCGATAATGGTTTCAGAATAGATTCTTGCTCCTGCAAAAATAATTACATTATCTCCTATGACAACATTATCTCCTATAAAAGAATTAGGATATATCTTTACATTGTTACCAATAACTACGTTATTTCCAATATAACTGAAGCTTCCCAAATAAAAATCGGAACCATATTTAACACTTTCCGAAATGGAAGAAGGTTGTTCGATTCCATTCTTGTTGTGCTTGACCTGATCGTAAAATGCTAAAATCTTCGAAAAGGCACCATAAGCATCTTCAACCTTTATAAGCGTGGTTGCAATTGGCCCTTCCGGAATAAATGATTCGTTGACTATCGTTACCGATGCCTGTGTAGAATATATGAAATTAAGGTACTTGGGGTTGCTCAGGAATGTAAGCGAACCATCGGTTCCTTCTTCTATCTTTGATAATCTAGAAACTTCAGCATTAGGATTTCCCACTACTTCGCCCTCCAAGATACCTGCTATTTGTTCTGCTGTAAATTTCATCACGACAAAAATATAAAAAATAGATTTTTAATTGTTAATTTTCTGCAAGTACTTTTGGAAAACAAATATAAAACTTGGTAACCGGCTTGGTAAGTGCTTTTATATTCAACTGGTCCGAAGCCGTAACAACATCCTCAATTGACTTGTCCTTCTTGTATATTCTTATGGGTTCGGCTTCCTTGTTGTAGGCCTGGTTTTTTATTTTGCCCTTGTAGACAAAATATGCTGCATCGTGCAAGGAAATATTATTCAGCCTGGCAAAGGTTGTAATATAGGTATCAGCATCTTCCTGTGAAAACTTTTCCTCGCTTATCTTTATCTTCAACAAATCACGGTTGATGATCATCCGGCTGAGTGAACTCAATACATAATCGTCGTGTGACTGCCAATTTTTCAAGGCACTGATGATATCAAAATCATCCAATTGTGCGAACAAATCCAATGTAGCATCCTCAAAAGATTCCAGAGTGACCTTATTTTGCATAAAAAACAACAGCGGCTGGCTGCAGTTTAAAACCACGCCTTTCTGTGTGAGTTCCTTTGCCCTTTTCAAGGCTTTTGTCAAGATCAGTTCCGCTACCAGGCTGGTCTTGTGCAGATAGGCTTGCCAGTACATCAAGCGTCTTGCCATCAGGAATTTTTCTACAGAATAGATTCCTTTCTCTTCGATCACCAATGTATCATCAACCACGGTCATCATCTGGATCAATCGATCGGAATTGATGTTTCCTTCAGCCACACCACTATAAAAGCTGTCGCGTTTCAGGTAATCCATCCTGTCCATGTCCAGCTGGCTTGAAATCAACTGCAACATGAATTTCCTATGGTAATCACCCTTGAATATTTTTATCGCCAGGCTTAATTCGCCTTTGAATTCGGCATTGAGCTTGTCCATAAACAATAAGGAAATCGACTCGTGGTTGACGTCTTCCACAATACTGTGTTCCATTGCATGCGAAAACGGTCCGTGCCCAATATCGTGCAACAAGATAGCAACATACAAAGCCCTTTCTTCTTCCTTCGAAATTTCCGTTCCCTTGAAGCGTATTACCTCAACCGCTTTCTGCATGATGTGCATGCAACCCAAAGCGTGATGGAATCTTGTGTGGTGCGCTCCCGGATAGACCAGATAGGACAATCCCATTTGCGAAATGCGTCTCAACCTTTGAAAATAAGGATGCTGGACAAGGTCATAAATGAGCGTATCTGGAATGGTGATGAACCCATAGATTGGGTCGTTGAGGATTTTTAGTTTGTTTATCTGACTCACTTTTGTGTATGCTTTTCGGGATTGCAAATATAGGGAATTGAAGTGAGAAGTTGTAAATTAGAAATCAGACGTGGAATATGGATAATGTAAAACCTTTCAGGATTGCTTTTTGCCAGGCTGAAGCTATCAGAAACTATTGCAATTTGATAAAATACTACAGCATCGTCCAATTGGAAAAGCATATTTTTATTGTTTCTATTAAATTGACCCGCTATTTATGAAGATTTCTCATCTAACAAACCTTATATTTTTCGTTTTCTTAATACACAATTTTTCTTTCGCACAGGAAAAACAAGCAAGCGATTTGATTTTGATTGACAACGGATGGCATTTTGCCTTTGGCCATCCTTACGATACCGAAAAGGATTTTAACCACGCAACTGGCTATTTTTCTTATCTGTCAAAAACAGGAAATGGAGACGGGCCGGCATCAAGATCATTTGACGACAGGGCTTGGAGGCTGCTTGACCTTCCGCACGATTGGGCTGTGGAGCAACCTTTTAACGAGAAGGCAAGTTTCAGCCACGGCTTCAAGGAAGCTGGAAAAGGATTCCCGGAAAAGAGCATCGGATGGTACCGCAAGAAGATCAGTATTCCCGAAAGTGATTTGGGTCAAATCATCTCGTTGAAATTTGATGGCGTTTTCAGGAATTCGAAAGTCTGGTTCAACGGGCATTTCCTGGGAACTGAAGAAAGTGGCTATAACGGATTTGAATATGACGTGACTCCGTATGTGAATTATGTCGGAGAAAATACCATAGCCGTCCGTGTCGATGCATCGATGGAAGAAGGCTGGTTCTATGAAGGAGCTGGAATCTACAGGCACGTTTATCTGCAAAAAACAAATCCGTTGCAGGTGGTTTCTGATGGCACCTATGTAACTTCCGAAATCGGAAAGGAGTTTGCAACCGTAACTTCTTCTGTATCGGTTGAAAACAAGGGAAACTACAAAGGCTTGATGGAGTTGTCTTATACTATTCTTGATCCTTCGGGAAAACAAAACGCTTCCTTTACAGAAAAGGTCACTGCCCCGGATTTTTACAAGACCGCTACCTTCTCTTCAAAGATGAAAGTCAACAACCCGAAACTTTGGAATCTGGATGCTCCTCATTTATATGATTTAGTTATCGAAATAAAACAGGACAATCAATTGATAGACCGTCATAAAACCACATTTGGCATCAGGACCATACGCTTTGACGCTGAAGAAGGCTTCTTCCTGAATGGAAAGCCTCTCAAACTCAAAGGAAGCAACAATCATCAGAATCACGCCGGTGTAGGAACTGCAATTCCTGATGAGCTGCAGTATTTCCGTATCAGGAAACTAAAGGAAATGGGTTCCAATGCCTACCGCTGTTCCCACTATCCTCCTACGCCCGAATTGCTTGAAGCCTGTGACCGATTGGGAATGCTGGTGATTGATGAAACACGTCTTATGGGCATCAATGATCTGCATCTTGGAAATCTGAAGCGAATGATTGAAAGGGACCGCAATCATCCGAGTATCATCTGCTGGTCGGTTGGAAATGAAGAATGGAATATCGAAGGAAACATAGTGGGGGAACGCATTACTGCCACGATGCAAGATTACGTTAAGAGCATTGACCCGACCCGGCCTGTAACGGTAGGAATCAGCAGTGGCTTTAGAAGCGGGATCTCTTCGGTCGTGGAAATTATGGGCTACAATTATATGGGGAATGGTGATATCGATGCACATCGGAACAACTTCAAGCACCAGCCCGGAATGGGAACCGAGGAAGGTTCTACTTTTGCAACCCGTGGCATCTATTTTACGGATGATGCCAAACAGTATAAAAGTGCCTACGATAAAAAACCCCGGCCAAGCTTTTTCAGTATTGAGGAAGGTTGGAAATTTTATGCCACGCGACCTTATCTTGCTGGGATGTTCATCTGGACAGGCTTCGATTATCGCGGCGAGCCAACACCTTATGGCTGGCCGTCGGTTACTTCGTATTTTGGAATGATGGATGTGTGTGGATTTCCGAAGGACAATGTATACTATCTGAAATCCTGGTGGGGCAATGAGCCTGTATTACATCTTTTACCGCACTGGAACTGGACAGGAATGGAAGGCAAAGAAATGGATGTCTGGGCTTATTCCAACTGCGATGAAGTGGAGCTTTTCCTGAACAAGAAAAGTCTTGGAAAAAAGAAGATGGAACAATACGGGCATTTGGAATGGAAAGTTGCTTATCAATCTGGCACTTTGGAAGCTGTTGGCTACAAAAATGGAAAAAAGGTACTTTCTTCGGTACGAAAGACAACGGGAAAAGCCGAAAGGATAAAGCTAACACCACATCAGGAATCTCTTAAAAGAGAAAATGATATTGCAGTTGTGACCGTTGAAGCTACCGACAAGGATGGGCTGCATGTGCCAACAGCCGGCGATGAAATCACTTTTGAGATTAAAGGCGGAGGCACCATAATTGGCGTTGGAAATGGCGACCCGGTCTCGCACGAAAAAGATAAATTTATTGATGCGATCGCTCTTGTATCTATAACCGATTTAAAAGAACAAGCGTTGGACGATGCGACACTTCCGCAACAACTGCCTGCCTATCCGGAAAACAATTGGAAGGAAGCCTTTGCCGGAAGGAATTATAAAAACCCTGCTCCAGCTTATGCTTATCGAGGAACATTCGATTTGGAAACACTTTCAAAAAAGGATGCTTTTACCTTCTTTTACCAGAAGATTGGTGTTGCTACCATGGTTTTTATAAACGGAACAAAAATAGAAGCATCAAATGAAGATGCACAAGCCTATGTACTCGATGCAAACCTCTTAAAGCAAGGAGGAAATACCATTCATATCATCGCCACTCCTGTCAAGAAAATAAACGACTGGGATGTAGTGAATACAAATCCTGGAGTACTTCAAGTGATAAAGCGTTCGGAGCCATGGAAGCGTAAATTATTCAACGGCCTGGCCCAGGTTATTGTCCAAACCGATGGAAGCGGGAAGCCTATTATCGTATCAGCAACAGCTAAAGATTTGAAAACGGGTACAATCAATTTGAATATAAACAAGTAGCAAAAAAAAGTGAAACCATTCCTGATTTCACTTTCTGATTTACTTGACTTCGGTTCCGTCTTTTATTTCTTCGGAAGCGATCTTGACCAAGACTGCATTCGGTTCGATTTCTCCGAAGACTTCTACCCTGTCTTCAAACTCTCTTCCCTTCTGGACTTTGGTCCTGACGGTTTTATGGTCTTTCACTTTCAATACAAAAATACCTTCGCTTGAAGAAACAACTGCTGATTTCGGTACGACGAAAGTGCTGTCTTTTGCATTCAGTGGCAATAATACTTCAGCGACCATCCCTGGCAATAATTTTTTGGTAGTGTTGATGACATCCATTTCTACTCTTTCTGAACGAAGCCTGCTGTCCAATGCACCTGATTTTCTGGCAATCTTTGCCTTGAAGTTTTGTCCCAGTAATGATTTTACAGAAAAACTCAATTCATCACCATTGCTCAGATAACCTGTGTAAGCTTCGGGAACAAATACTGAAAGTCTTAATTTGTCTTGCTGTTGGATGGTAACCAAGGGCAAATCTGAACCTTTTCCGGCAGGACCAACGTAGGCTCCAAGATTTACGTTTCTTGCTGCTACAACTCCATCAAACGGAGCACGGATTTGAAGGTAGCTGATAATGTTCTGCACTTCACGATAGGATGCCTTTGCCGCCTGGAGTTGTGCATAATCAGAATTCTTTCTTCCTTCCGCAAGTTCCAAATCGTTTTTGGAAATCGTTCCTTCAACCTTGCTGGTTTCCAGGAATCTCTTATAGGTGTTGTTGCTTGTCAGGTAAACCGCTTCCTGGGAACGCAGTCTTGATTCGGCAGCAGCCAATTGGGAACTGGTTTCCGGTGCTTCCAAGAGCATCAAGAGTTGTCCCTTTTTGACTTCGGAACCGATATCCACTTTCAATTCCTTTACAAAGCTGCTGACTTTTGCATAGACATCCACTTGCTGGAAGCCTACCAATTCGGCCGGCATCCTCAACTCTGTCGATAGTTTTTCTTTCTGGACAACAAATGTTTCAATTACTGGAGCTTCTTCTACTGGAGCGGCTTCTTCTTTCTTTTCGGCACAACTTGCCAAAAACAACATTGCAACAATGGCTAATTTTATACTATTATTTTTCATTTTTATGAGGTAATGATGAGATGTAATGTTTGCTTTCTTCGTCTTCCGGATCCAATGAAACCGATTGTGTGGAGGTTTTTCCCAATGCCCAGGCGAAAATCATCGGCAAGATAATCAATACTGTAAAGGTGGAGAATAAAAGTCCTCCTATTACCGCCCTTCCTAACGGAGAAACCTGATCACCTCCTTCACCGTGACCGATTGCCATCGGCAGCATTCCGGCAATCATTGCTATACTGGTCATAATGATCGGACGTAATCGCAACGATGCGGCTTCACGAGCTGATTCTATAGCATTTCCATTAACTTTTCGCAACTGTTCGGCATTCGTGACCAATAAAACCGCATTGGCAATTGATACCCCGACGGACATGATGATTCCCATATAGGATTGCAGATTCAAGGTTGATCCCGTAAGCAGCAACAATAGCAATGCTCCCAAAACCACTGCTGGCACCGTGGTCAAGATTACCAATGAAACCCTGAACGATTGGAAATTGGCCGACAACATAAGGAAGATCACCACAACGGCAACCAGCAATCCTGCCTGAAGGCTTCCCATTGTTTCATCCAAGACTTTGGACAATCCGATTGGTTCGATGAACAATCCCCTGGGCAATTCTCCCAGACCTGCAATTGTCTTTTTCACTGCCGTGGAAGCTGTTCCCAAATCGGTATGGTCGATGTTTGCAGTAACCGAAATGTAAGGCATTGCACCAAGATTGTCGTTTTCTCCATAGGTATAAGACGGTGTGATGGTGGCCACATCGCTCAAAACTGGACGAGATGTATTCTTCAGCAATGGAATTTCTCCGATATCGTTATGCGTATTCATCTTGTTCAACGGCACTTGTACTTGTACGTTATAGGAAAGTCCGGCCTTTTCATCTATCCAGGTATTCTTTTCAGTATATCTGGAAGAGGATGTTGAAGCAATCAGCGAACGTGAAATGTCATTCATATCAACACCTAATTGTGCGGCACGGGTCCTATCGATGTTAATATCCAACGATGGGTATTTTATCGGTTGTCCGATTTGAACGTCCCTGAAATAATCAATCTTGTTCAGGTTGGCTATTATCTTGTTGGCATATTCTTCGTTTACCTTCTTGTTCTTTCCTGCAATCCTGATTTCAATCGGCGTCGGAGAACCCTGGCTCAGTACCTTGTCCGTCAACTCAATTGGTTCAAAGGAAAGTTTTACATCTGGGAGTATCTTCGCCAAACGTTTTCTATAATCATCCTTGAAAACCTCCATATCGGCGTGATAGTCTTTCAATCCTATTTGAAAGACTGCTTCGTGAGGACCAGCCGTAAAAAGGTAAATTGGCGATACTGAAAACAAGCTAGGATGCTGGCCAACATAGATGGACGAAATAGAAATATGTTCTTTTCGAACCATCTTTTCCAATTCCTTCAAGGCCAATAAAGCCTTGTCTTCCGTCCTTTCGATCCGGGTTCCATCAGGTGCCCGAAGTCGCATCTGGAACTGGCTTGAATTTACTTTTGGGAAAACATCCTGCCCGATTACATTCAGCAATACGATTGCCAAACCTGTAATTCCCACCAGATAAATCAAGGTGACTGGCTTCCTGAATACAAAAAGCCTGTCGATGAATTTCATAAATCGAAGACGGAATTTTTCGAATTTTCCGACCTTACCATCATTGTTTAAATCTTCCCGAGCCAGGACTTTTCTTTGATTAAAAGTATCTTCTTCTGATTCTGGTGTCAAGCCCGAAGCATTGAATTCGGCTTCATCATCAGAAATACCATGCTCGTGGTGGATTTTCACATGGTCTTTCATCAACCAGTTCGCCATAATCGGAACAAAAGTCTGAGAAAGCAAGAATGAAATGATCATAGAAAAACCAATCGCCAAGGCCAAAGGCAAGAACAAGGCTCCTGGAATTCCTGTCATTGTAAAAGCTGGTGCAAAAACGGCCAGGATACAAAGCAAGATCAATAATTTAGGCAAGGCAATTTCCTTGCAGGCATCCCAAATGGCAAGTGCTTTTGGTTTTCCCATATCCAAATGCTGGTGGATATTCTCAATGGTTACGGTACTTTCATCCACCAGGATTCCGATGGCCAAAGCTAATCCGCTCAAAGACATCAAATTGATGGTCTGTCCGAATAATTTCAAGAACAGGACACCTGAAATGATTGAAATTGGAATGGTCAGGATTACGATCAATGCCGCTCTCCTGTCTCCCAGGAACAGCAGCACCATCAATCCTGTCAAGATCGCCCCGATGACTCCTTCGGTAATCAGGCTCTTTACGGAATTGATTACATAAACCGATTGGTCGAATTCATACGAAAGCTGTACATCTTCCGGCAACGTGCTTTGAATCTTGGGCAATTGTGATTTTAGATTCTGAACCACTTCCCAAGTAGAAGCATCTCCCGCCTTTGCAATGCTCACATAAACCGAACGTTTTCCGTTGACCAAGGCATAACCGGCTGTGATATCGGCACCGTCTTTTACAGTCGCAACATCGCCAAGATATAAATTCTGAACGCCACCCTTGAACAAGGGAATCTTTTCGAAATCCTTTACTTCCTTGATGGTATTGTTGGTTGGCGTGATGTAATTCTTGTCCCCAATCCTGACATTTCCCGAAGGAGCTGTCTGGTTGTTGATTCGTAATGCTTCCACAATCTGGTCTGGCGTCAGATTATGGGAACGAAGTGCATCCGGATCCACATTAATCTCAATAGTTCTAGGGCTTCCGCCAAAAGGTGGCGGTGACAATAATCCAGGAATTGAAGTAAACGAAGCACGGACGTAAACATTGGCCAAATCCTGCAATTCATTGTTTGTCTTGGTCTTGCTGCTCAAAACCAATTGACCAACCGGAAGCGACGAGGCATCAAAACGGATGATGAACGGCGGTTGCGAACCTGGAGGAAAACCAGCCTGGATCCTGTTGGAAAGGGCACTCAATTCGGCAGCGGCCTGTGCCATATTCGTATCTTCGTAGTACGTTACCTTCATCAAGGTCAAGCCTTGTATATTCTTGGTTTCAATGGTTTTTACACCATTGGCGAAAAGCATGATGTTGACATAATTTTTGGCAAAATAAGACTCCATCTGGTTAGGCGTGTACCCTCCAAACGGATGGGCAAGATAGATTACCGGAAGATTCATCTTTGGCAAAATATCCACCTTGATGGTCTTGACGGCACCAATCCCAAAGAAGAAAAGTCCGGCCACGAGCACCAGAATCGAGATGGGTTTGCGAAGTGCGAAACGTATTAAATTCATTAGGCTTTAAAATTAAAATTCATTAATAAATAAGTCGAAATCACCTGTTGCAGCAGCTTTCATCAGAAGGGATTGCCAAACATTGGTGTAAATGATATCACTATCAATTTCGGCACGGTTCAAGGTGTAGAACGCCTGGGTGACATCAATCAGATTCGTCAATCCGTTTTTATACAGGGTGGTCTTTTGAAGATAGGCTTGCTTGGCGGCCGCGACTTGTTTTGGTGCTTCCGTATAATTATCCATTGCAAATTTAATCTTGGCATCGGCGGCATCGGATTGGGTTTTCAACTGCTGGTCGATTACCTTGTATTCTTCTTCCAAACCTTCCGAAACCAATTTTTGGGCACTTACCTTCTTGCTGGTCCTGGCGATTGAAGTCAGGTTCCAGGTTACGCCAACTCCCAGTAAATAGTTTTGACGGCTTGGACTTATCCCGTCCAGATAGTTTTTTGTAAATGAATTTTGATCAACCGCGTAATCGGAATTAAATCCTGAAGCCCTGGTCTGGTAGATGCCGAAAAGGCTGAAACTTGGATAATATTCTTTCATGAACGCTTTTACTTGCTGCTTGCTGAAATCGACACGGCTTTTATAAAATTGAAGTACGGGATTCAGGGTATCGTTTGTTTGTCCCAGCGAAAAAATAGCCTTCGGAACTTGCTTCACGAAAGTGGCATCCAACGCAAAATCCTTCACTTCGACTCCCATCAAGGCAACCAACTTGTTATTCTGTTCCTTGACTTGATCCTTGATTTGGTTCAGTGAAATCCTTGCCCTGGAAACTTCGGCGGAAGCCAATGTAGAATCTACTCCGGCAAGCAATCCGTTTTTGACTCTTACGGCAGCTAATCGCTGGAAAATTTCGGCTCTTTCAAGGTTTTTCTGTTGGGAAATCACCAACCTTTGACTTGCCAGAAGATTCAGGTAAGCGGCGGCAATTTTGATCTTCTGCTGGAATTTTTCCTGTTGGAAATCTTTCTCAAAACGTGCAGCATCGGCTTTGGAAACGTTGATACGCTCCTTGATCCTTCCGAAAGTAAAGAATTCCCAGTTGACGTTTACCAGATACAAGGCTCCGAAAGCGGCATTCCAGTTCTGTTCCGGCAAGGGTAATCCTGAAGAAGCGACTCCAAGACCTCCAAAACCATAAAGCGGACCATTTTGTCCGTTGACAGTTCCAAAATCCTGCTGTGCAGAAAGATTCAGATTGGGCAGGTATTCTCGCCTAGCTTGCTTCACGGTTTCTTGCGAAGCTTGTGCATATTTGCTCTTTGCCTTGATGGTTCCATAATTTGAAACACCTGTTTCCACAGCCTCCTTCAAGGAAAGCGTTTGCGAAAAGCCTTGGGCAAGAAGCATCAGATTAATAAAAATAAAAAACTTTTTTAAGGTCATATCGATAATGGTCTTTGGATTTTAAAGTGCGAATTTAAAATGCTTATCTTTCATAAGAGGATTATTAATGATGAACGGAAATGATAAAATGACGAATTGAATTGGTCATTAATGCCCGAAGAAATACAATTATAAATACTTACTTTGCAGTCCTTTAAAAGTTAAAAATGAAATTTAAATATGTTTTGGAAAACAAATGGCTGCAGGAAATTTACATCCTTGTTTTCTCCTTTGTACTTTTTACATTAAATGACTGGATCCTGATTCTTAGCTTGAAAGGCTTCTTTTTTGGTCTGGTTTATTTTTTCATATTATACGCACACGCTCAAGTAAATCGTTTTTTTATTCTACCATTCCTGTTGAAAGAACACCGACCGATCTTGTATTTTTCCCTGACCGTCTTGGCATTATTGATTTTTTCGGTCATCCTCTATGAAGTTTCTACCGAGATCCTTTACAAGAATTGTTTCTTGTATAAATCTGCCAACCAGAAAACCTATCATTTCCAGTTGGGAACTCTTGCGGGAACATTGGTCTGCATCTTGGGTTCCATTCAGATTTTGGAACATTATCGGGAGCAGAAAAGAAAAACCAACAAGACACTTCTTTCGAATGAAATCCAGTTGAATGCCCTGAAAGGACAACTGAATCCGCATTTTCTTTTTAATACGTTCAATACCTTGTATGGCATCAGCCTTCAATACCCTGAACGCACTTCGGATATGATCATGCAGGTTTCGCAACTGATGCGCTATCAGGTTGAAAACGGCTCAAAGGAATTGGTTTCGATTGAAGATGAAATTGCCTTCCTTTCGAGCTACATACAGTTGGAAAAAGAACGTGTGGGGTATCGATGTGCCATTGAATATGCATATGATTTCGACGAAAGCCAGAATTATAAAATTGCACCAATGTTGTTGATTTCATTTATTGAAAACTCCTTTAAACACGGGGCTTGTACGATTGAAAATTGTTTTGTGAACATTAAATTGGAAGTAAAAGAAAACCGTCTTTTTATGAATATCACGAACTCCATTCCGAGGAAGAAAAAGGCAGTTGTTTCTACCAAAATCGGATTGAAGAACACCAAGGAAAGATTGGAAATCATCTATCCTGAAAAGCACAAATTGGAAATTATCCAAACCGAAGATCTTTTTACCGTACACCTGGAAATCGAACTGAACTGATGAACACCCCTAAAAAATGCATTATTGTGGACGATGAGCCAGCTGCACATTATGTGCTGGTGAATTATATACAGAAGAATCCACAACTTGAACTGGTCGCGCAATTTTATAATGGCATTGAAGCAATGACTTTTCTTAGAGAGAATAAAGTCGATTTGATGTTTCTGGACATTGACATGCCGGAGGTTACAGGTTTGGAATTGCTGAAAATCATTCCCAATCCACCAAGAACCATACTGACAACGGCTTATTCTGAATTTGCCTTGGAAAGCTATGATTACGGCGTGATTGATTATTTGTTGAAGCCTATTTATTTCCCTCGATTCCTTAAAGCCATCGACAGGTTCTTTTCTATGGATACTCCGGAAATCAAGGCACCTGCAGAATCTATTGCGACAATCAGTGTCAAGGTTGATGGTTTTTTTATGGATATTGAATTGGACAACTTGTTGTTTGCCCAGAGTTTTGGCAACTATGTGAAATTGTTTACCAAGACCAGAACCTATCTTGCCTCAACTACAACCAATGAAATCAAGAACAGCTTGCCTGACAATTTGTTCATGCGAATTCATAAATCCTACATTGTTGCCTTGGACAAGATTGAAGCAATCGAAAAGGATCTTGTTGTGATCAATAAGGTAAAATTACCGATCGGCATTACGTACAGGAGGGAATTATTGGAAGTATTGAAAAATAAATAGCCTTGTTCTCCCAATTAAAAATTTAATTTTCCCAACAATAATATTGGAAGCATTTTATATAATTATGCTTTTGGAATTCAATATATTCTTTTTCCTGTTGAGCCTTTTGTAGAAATGCCCAAAAGGAGATAAACAAGGCATACTTCAAAAATTGCACTCAGCATAAAATAGATTCCCAAAACCCCAATAATTATTTCGAGAAGCAAGTCATCAAAACTTTGAAACATCAGGATTCCAAAAATTATGGAAAGAAATATCCTGACAAATCGATCAACTGTGTTTACGTTTTTTTTCATACAATGCTAATTTGGGGTACGCCGCAAACGTAAGAAGAAAAATCTGGTATGGAAATACAGGAAAAGCTGTATTTTTTTACCACATCAGACCAATTTATTTTCGATGGCAAATTTCACCAATGCAGCCGTATTGGGAAGATTCAACTTGGCCAGCATATTGTTGCGATGCGTGTCAACCGTTTTTACCGAAAGGAAAAGTGTTTCCGCAATTACGAGATTGGTATGGCCTTCTGCAATCATCTTTAAAATTGATTTTTCCCTTGGTGTTACTATGTTTTCTGTAAATTGGATGTACTCTTTCTTGTTTATTTTTCCATATTTGTCCTTGCTGAACAAATCTGACAAGACAGAAGAAAGGTAGATTTCATTATTTTGCAAGGCGTGAAAAGCCTTTACAAATTCAGAGGCATCGGCATTCTTGATCAGGAATCCATCGGCTCCGGCTTTTAAAACCTTTGTCACCGTATCAAAATCTGAAAGCATGCTGACGATAAGTATTTTTGTCTTACTGCTGATCTTTTTTATTTCACGAGTAGCTTCAATACCATCTATCATTGGCATGTTGATGTCCATAAGGATAATATCAAAATTTTCCTTTTTGGCTTTTTCAATGGCTTCCTTTCCATTATGGGCAAAATCCGTGATCTCCAGACCTACTTCCTCCTTGAGGATCAATTTCAACCCGCTGATAAAAAGCTGGTGGTCGTCGGCAATAAGCAATTTTAATTTTGAATAGGGCATGTTACAAAGGTATTTCAATAATGGTTCTTGCTCCTCTTCCGGGAGCAGTATCAAATGTTACGGTTCCTCCGGCAGCTCGTGTTCTCGACTCGATATTACCAAGTCCGTTCCCTCTTTTTACAGCATTCAGATCATATCCTTCTCCATCATCTTCATAGACAAAAACAAGTTTTCCATCACGCTTCAACAGGTCTATGAATACATTTTCTGCCTTGGCATATTTAAGTGTATTATTGATGAGCTCTTGTGTGATCCGATACAATTCGTGTTCAATTTCTACATGAAAACGCCTTTCTATATTATGATGCGAAAGATCGAACTTCATCAAATTCAACTGATTGATCTTGTTGACCAATACTTCGGTTGCTGCCAGATAACCTTGTTCTTGCAAAACCGACGAATGGATATCATTTAAGATATTTCTGAGTTCATGAATAGACGAATCGAGCAAACCCAATGAGTTTTCGACTGTTTCTTCAATCTTATCCTTGTCCTTTTGATTCTTGATACTGCTGATGAACATCCGCACTGCCGAAAGCTGGGCTCCCAAATCGTCGTGAAGATTCCGGCTGATACGGTTTCGTTCCTGCTCCAATACCTTTTGCCTTTTTATCGTTTCTATCTTGCTTCTTTGAACCAGCACTACAATCAGAAATACCAATATCACACTCAATATCAGATAAATATAATTGGTCGTGTTCTTTTCAATCCTGGCTTCTTCCCTTCTCAAGATGTCTTTCTTTTCCTGTATGGATTGCAAGGAATCCTTGATGCTTCTGGCATTGTATTGCAATTGCATTTCGGTAACCTTCTTGTCCCGCTCCAGGTTAAAAATAGAATCATTCAACAATTTAAACTGCAACTGGTTTTCATAAGCCAATTCATAGTTTCCTTTTTTATCATAGATCTTTGACCTCAATTCATATCCGTGCGAAATGGCACCTATTTCCCCAAATTCATTTAAAATCTGATGTGCCTTTTCGATGTAAAGCAATGTTTTTTCCAAATCACCTTCTTCATAATAAACATCGGCCAAATGCATATAGGAATAACCGATTCCTAATTCATCCTGCATTTGCCGTCTTAATCCAAGTGCCTTTTCAAAATTCTGGGCTGCTTTGTTGTATTGCTTGTTTTCAAGGAATATCTTGCCCAAGCCATCAAGATTATTTGCTTCTGATTCCTTGTTTTGTGATTTTCGAGCATTTATGATTCCTTTCTCAAAATAAGGCAAGGCCTGGTCAAGCTTGTCCAAGGACAAATAAGCTTCTCCTACATTCTGATAGGTAATCGATATAAAATAATCGTCCTTTATCGACTCTTGCACTTTAAGGCAATTGAGATAATTCTTTATGGCTTCATCAAATTTATTTTGTGTCTTGTACAGGACACCAATATTATTGTAGGCTCCAAAAATCCCATACGGATCTTTCAATCTTTTTGCAATCTCCAATGCTTTCAATAAATGGGGCAAGGCCTTCGTGTAATCATATTGTTTGCTGTAGACAACCCCCAGATTGATGTAAGTGTGTGCCTGTCCTATTTCATCCTTTCTTTCTTTCTTGATCTTTAAGGATTTCTGATAGTACTCTATTGCTTTGCTGTAATCTCCCTTATAATCATAAATGGCTCCCAAGGTATTACTTGCCTGAGAGATGCCCCATTTGTAATCTATCTTTTCTGACAAGTCAAGCTGATTGTTTGCATCATCCAGGGCATCCAAGGGATTTGACTTGAACAATACAATGATAATTTCATTCAGGATATCGATCTTGGAAGTATCGATCATTTTTGAGGCATTTGCTCCCAGCTCTTTTTTATGTGCGTCAAATTTCAACAGCTCGTATTTCAAGCTGTCCAAGGTTTTCTGGTTTTGAGAATAACTAATAGAAGAAGTAAACAATAAGAATATTGTTCCTAAAAGAGGAATAAACGAAGAGGTAAATTTCATCTATAATTTGGAAATCAGGGGTAAATCTCGTATCCAAATTTATGCAAAAATTTTCAAGGGCACCGTTTATATTATTATTTCATTGTAATCTTTTTTTATAAGAGCTTCTCGTTTTCTTTACTTCATTAATTAACAAGGGAACATTATTCTTGAATATTACTTAACACGGCGTACCTAAAAAATATCATTTCCTAATCAGGAGTTAACAGTGGCTTTATACTGCCTTTCTAATTTCGCATCACTAAAACAACACAAAATTTAATGATGAAAAAATTATTCTTTTTATTGACTTTCCTCTTTATCGGACTTTCGGGTTTTGCCCAGAAAAATGGAGTCATCTCTGGAAAAATCACCGATCTTGACGGAAATTTCTCGTTGCCTGGTGCAACAATCAAATTGAATGTCGGAAATAAATATACCGTTTCCGACCAGATTGGAGATTTCGAATTTCTAAATGTTCCTGCCGGAAATTATAAAATCGAAGTATTATACATAGGTTACCAGACTATTTCCCAAGATGTAACCGTTGAGGAAGGAAGAAATGTGGTGGTCAATTTCAAATTGTCTTCAGGTTCAGAAAACCTAAGTGAAGTGGTTGTAATTGGTGATCGCTTGAAAGGACAGGCAAAAGCCTTGAACCAGCAGAAAAACAACCGAAACATTACCAACGTAATTTCCTCGGATCAAGTAGGCCGCTTTCCAGATTCGAATATTGGAGATGCCTTGAAAAGGGTTCCTGGAATCACGATGCAGAACGATCAAGGAGAAGCAAGAAACATCATTGTTAGAGGTCTGGCTCCTGCTTTAAACTCTGTAACCATCAACGGCGACAGGATTCCATCTGCCGAAGGCGATAACCGAAACGTACAAATGGACCTTATTCCATCGGATATGATTTCTACAATCGAAGTCAACAAGACCCTGACTCCGGATATGGATGCTGATGCGATTGGTGGTTCGGTAAACTTGATTACAAGAGCAACGCCAAATGGCGAAAGGATTTCGGCTACCTTGTCTGGCGGTTATAATCCTATCAGGGAAAAAGCACTTTACACGGGAGGTTTGGTGTATGGAAACCGCTATCTGGACAATAAATTGGGAATGGTTTTCAGTGGATCGTACAACAATAACGATTATGGTTCGGATAACATCGAAGCTGCCTGGGTCAAGGATGATTTCGGAAATGTATACATCGAAGAATCAGACATCAGAAAGTACGATGTACAAAGGATCCGCAGGAGTGCTTCGCTTGCCTTGGATTACAAGTTCAACAACAACAATACGATTTTTGCAAGTGCAATCTACAATTGGAGAGACGACAGGGAAAACCGTTTCAAGACTTCTTATACTGATATAGAAGCGATTTACGATTCATCAGATTTGATCACAGGTTATACGGGAACAGTTGTAAGAGAAACCAAAGGCGGAATCGACAACAACAGAAATAAGAACAGACGTTTGGAAGATCAGAGGGTGCAAAACTATTCCTTGAGAGGTGAGCATCTGTTGAGTCCGAAATTGGATCTGGATTGGTCGATGAATTACGCAACGGCAAGAGAATACCGTCCAAGCGAGCGTTATATCGAGTTTGAACAAGAAGGTTTGGACATGCAGGAAGATTTATCAAGTACCAGATATCCCTTGATCAGTGCTGTTGGAGAAGATCCTGCATCTTTTGCACTGACAGGCCTTACGCAAAATACGGATGAAACGGAAGAAAGCGAATTTGGAGCAAAAATCAACATCCGTTTTCCATTTACGATAATGCCTGATCAAAAAGGTCGGATCAGGACAGGTTTGAGGGTAAGATTGAAAGACAAGACAAGAAACAATATGTTTTATTCGTATGAGCCAATCAACGGATTTGAAACCTTGGCTGATGTTCCGACAAGCTTTTTTGGAGGAGAAAATTTTAATCCTGGTGTAAAATATGTACCTGGAATGTATGCTTCCGCAAACTTCCTGGGTGGATTGGATTTGAATAATCCTGGTCTTTTTGAAAGTGAAGTGGATCCTTCAGAATTTTTGGCAGAAAATTACACGGCAAAAGAAAACATCTTTGCAGGTTATGTAAGATGGGACCAGGATCTATCTACCAAATTGTCGATGATTGTCGGTTTCAGGATCGAGAACACACAAATTGACTATACAGGAAACAGGGTTCTTGACGAAGAAGAATTGGAAGGCCAGATCACGACAACAAACTCCTACACGAACGTTCTTCCGAGTGTTTCGTTCAAATACGATGCCACTGAAAGCTTGGTTTTACGTGCCGCCCTGACAACCGCTTTGGCCCGTCCTGACTATTATGCTTTGGCACCATTTGTAAACAACATTGCTTCCGATTCAGAAATTTTTGCAGGAAATCCAAACCTTGACGCTACCCTGGCCTACAATGCTGATTTCATGGTGGAGAATTATTTCAAATCGGTTGGATTGATTTCCGGAGGTGTTTTCTACAAAAGATTGAACGACTTTATCTATACCTACAGCGATCCTGCTTACACGACAGAGAAATTCGCCAACGATTTCCCAGATCAGGCCAATCCAGTTCCGGCAGGAGAAAACTGGACGTTCACACAATCAAGAAATGGTGACAAGGTAGATGTTTACGGATTTGAAGTTGCCATCCAGAGACAATTGGATTTCCTGCCTGGAAAATTCCTGAAAGGTTTCGGAATTTATCTGAACTATACTTTTACAGAATCAAAAGCTTTCGGTATTTCTGATGAGGATGGAAATCCAAGAGCTGACGTGAGCCTGCCAAAAACAGCGCCACACACTTTCAACGGTTCATTATTCTGGGAAAACAAACGCTTTTCAGCGAGAGTTTCCACCAACTTTACATCTGATTATCTGGATGAATTGGGTTCAGAAGAATTTGAAGATACCTATTACGACAGGCAACTTTTTGTAGATGCAAATGCTTCTTACAAGATCACTAAAAACTTGCGCCTGTTTGTGGAAGGGAACAACTTGACGAACCAACCGTTGCGTTACTTCCAAGGAATTTCTTCAAGAACCAAACAATTGGAATACTATCAGGCAAGATATAATTTCGGAATCAAGTTCGATTTTTAATCTTCTAAAATAAGAATGATAAAAACGTTTGACAGGATTCAGTTCCTGTCAGCGTTTTTTTAGTAAAACATAATTATGAAATGTTTTATTTTTTTTTACCACATAGAGGCATAGCCTTTTGTTTATCAAAAAAGTCATTTCATTTTAGATAGGCAACATAACCTATGCAAACCCAAGAATTGGGCTATACTGTCTTTTTTTACTATGTTTCCATATGGTAAGTATTATATCTTTTGAATCAAAAATTACACTGAAAATTAAAATATAAGTATGAAAAATATAATTTACATTCTTCTTCTCTTTGTCTTCGGAACTACATTCGCCCAAGAGTACCTTGAAGAACAACAATCAGGCTACAAAGGAGGTTTTATTCCCGAACTGAAAGTATTGGACGAAAGTCTTAACTTTATCGTGATGGGCGATTTTGGAAGAAACGGACAATATTTTCAAAAGGAAGTTGCCGAACAAATGGGAAAAGCCTCGATGACATTGGGTTGCAAATTCACGGTTTGTGTCGGCGATAATTTTTATCCGAATGGCGTCCAAAGTACAACCGATTACCAATGGATTTCATCGTTTGAGAATATCTATACCAATCACAGCTTATACGAAAATTGGTATGTAGCTTTGGGAAATCACGATTACAGGGGAAATATCCAAGCCCAGATCGATTATTCAAATGTGAGCCGACGATGGAAAATGCCAGCCAAATATTATTCCAAAACCTTTGAATTGAAAGATGGCAACAAGATTTTGATGGTCGTAATGGATACCAATCCGTACATAGACAGCTACCATAAAAAAGGAACGGATATGTATGAAAATATCATTGCCCAAGATACCATAGCGCAAAGAAAATGGCTGGTTGAAACCTTGAATACTTCGGACAAAAGCATCAAATGGAAAATCGTTGTCGGGCATCATCCCCTATATTCTGGAGGAAAACGCAAGGAAAATCCAGATACGAAGGCATTTGAAAATAAATTTGCTGCATTATTCGACCAATATAAGGTGGATGCTTATTTGTGTGGACACGAACACGATTTGCAGGTTATCAAGCCAAAAGGAAGATATACGACGCAATTCCTGTCGGGTTCCGCTTGCGAAATCAGGCCAACAGGAAACAGGGAAGGAACATTGTTTTCAGCTTCAGAACCAGGTTTCTTGACCTTTTCAATCAATAATAAGAAACTGCAGGTACAAGCTGTAAACGAAAAAGGAAAAATAATTTATACAACAGAAATTACCAAATAATGAGACACTTTTTAATTGCAATAACGACAGCCGGGGTTTTAAGCATCTCTTGCAGTGACAAGCTGGCTCCAGTTAAACCAAACGCTTTAAAACCAATTACCATTACAGAACCAGCTCCTCACGATACGGACGACCCTGCCATCTGGATTCATCCAACGGATGCTTCAAAAAGCTTGATTATCGGAACCGACAAGGACACGGACGGCGGTTTGTATGTATACAATCTGGAAGGAAAAATCGTAAACAAGGTTTTGGGGATCAAGCGTCCTAACAACGTTGACATCGCTTATGGGCTTATTTTAAATGGTAAGAAAACTGATGTCGCGGTTACAACAGAGCGTGAAATGAACCGCATCCGTATTTTCAGCTTGCCTGATATGAAACCAATCGATAACGGTGGAATTTCTGTTTTCGATGGAGAGCTTGAACGCGACCCGATGGGAGTTGCTTTATATACAAGGCCAAGCGACAAAGCTATTTTTGCGGTTGTTGGAAGAAAATCAGGTCCGACTGACAATTATTTATGGCAATATAAATTGAGCGACAATGGCTCAGGAACTGTAAAAGCTGAAGTGATCAGAAAGTTTGGAAAGTACAGTGCCAAGAAGGAAATCGAAGCCATTGCAGTTGATAATGAGCTTGGCTTCATCTACTATTCTGATGAACAATCGGGAATTAGAAAATATATTGCCGACCCGGATGCAAGGAACAATAATGAGCTTGCTTTTTTCGGCCAGAAAGATTTCAAGGCCGATAACGAAGGAATTGCCATCTATAAGAAAACAGCAACTACGGGATATATTTTAGTTTCAAACCAGCAGGACAATACTTTTAATGTTTATCCAAGAGAAGGTGCAAACGGAAACCCGAATGAATACCCACTTTTGGCTGTAATTCCAACTTCAACCGTTGAATGCGATGGTGCCGATGTAACGAACGTCAACTTGGGTCCAAATTACAAAAACGGAATGTTTGTAGCCATGAGCAATGGAATGACCTTCCATTTTTACGATTGGAACCAGATCCAGAAGTTGATTGACAAGAAGCAATAAAAAACTTTATCATAATCTTTAAAAGGAGATACACGGTGTTAAAGTGTATCTCCTTTTTACTTTTATCCTTACTTTTATGCAAAAAAGCACATGTTCTCCAAAACCATAAAAATATTCATGGCAAGTGCCGTATTCTTTTCTTGTGCAACGACTTCTTCAGATGTTATTGAAGAATTATTTTCCCTGCCGAAAAAGATAAAGGAATCTTCTGCCGTCGAGGTAACCGAAAAGTCAGATTTGATCTGGACAGTGGAAGACAGTGGCAACAAGCCTCAACTTTTTGCCTTGGGTCTAAAAGGTGAATTGGTACATACTGTAACCATTACTGATGCTCAAAACAACGATTGGGAAGATCTGACTTCCGACAAGCAGGGAAACCTGTACATTGGTGATTTTGGAAATAACAAGAACGATCGGAAAAATTTATCGATCTATAAAATTTCAGCTTCCGATCTGGACAAAAAGCAAGCTCCGGTTGCAGACAAGATTTCGTTCTTTTTTCCAGAGCAGACCCTGTTTCCACCTAAGAAGTCTGAACGTTTTTATGATGTGGAATCCTTTTTCCTGTTTGGAGATCATTTTTATCTGTTCACCAAGAACAGGAGTTCAAAATTCGATGGCACGACATTATTATATCAAGTTCCGAATAAATCTGGAAACCATCCTGCCAAATTAATTTCATCCTTTAAGACCTGCGACAACTTCAACCATTGTGCAGTTACGAGTGCCGATATCAGCCCAGACGGAAAAAAAGTTGCGTTATTAAGTTCTGACAAGGTTTGGATTTTTACAGATTTCGCTTCCAACAATTTCCTTTCAGGAAAAGTGCAACAGATTGACTTGAAAAGCTTTACCCAAAAAGAGGGTATCTGTTTCGTAAACAATGAAAAGCTTTACATCACAGACGAAAAGGATAAAAAAACGGGTGGAAAATTGTATCAGTTGATACTTAAAAAATAAACACAGATTCCACAAATTTTCACAGATTAATCTCAATAGGTTTTGATTAAAACTTGTTGTTTTCTCGCCACAGATTCACTCATTTCTTTATAAATAGAATCTGTGCCGATCTGTGAAATCTGTGTTTAACTCTTATCTTTTAAAGTGCTTTCTCTAGAAGCCAAACCCTAAACCAAACGAAACCCTGGCACCATCTTCAGAGTGAAAAAGCGAAAGTTTTGCCGTCAGCACGTTCACACCATTCAACCAAATTCCACCTCCATACGAGTTGTGCCATTTGGTAGAAAAATCATCCTGAAGCCATACCCTTCCGTAATCAAAACCGGCAAGGAAACCGTATTTTATCGGAACAATGCCATTTTTAAGTTTCCCTATTTCATATCGAATATCTGAAGTTTGAAAGAACGATTGTTTCCCAGAAAAACGTTGGAAACGAAAAGCCCTCAGATCAAAATCACCACCAATTGTTGCCATCTGATAGAACTCATAATCATTACTGAAAAGTATTCTCGTCTTGGCTAACGTTCCAACGACAAGCTTTCCTTCCTTTGTGATTTTATGACTGAAACCCAACGCCATTTCCGCGTGAGGCACTTGCTTGTCCGAATCCTCAAGATTGACCCTGTATCCACCCTCAATATAAAATTTCATCCCCAAGGTTGGATTGGACGGATTGTCATAATTTTCATAACCGTAACGGATTTCTGCTCCGGCAAAATTCTGAGTGGTAAAAACTTCCGGATTTACCAATCCTGGCGTAGTAATGAATCGGCCTTCCGTTCGATCCACTTCCATCGATTCAAAAGTCGCCCTTGCTGAAAAATAGGCTCCAAAATCGCCTTTCCAATTGATGGATGGCGAGGCTTTGATGGTTTGCATCTTTACGCGGTTGAAATTCATTCCCAAATTATCATCATCGTTAAGGCTTTCATTTCCGTAGCCAAAAAAGGTCGTACTGAAATTTGGACTCGTGATGCTTGCATCCATCTCAACAAACCAATTGTTGACAATATTTGGAAATATCCCCTTATAGAGCAACTCATAGCCGCTTGTCGCAAAGTAATAATTCGCCCTTAAATTGTGCTTTTGCGTAAAAGGATTTCGCTTGAAAGCATTCACGGTATAGGTTATTGAAACACCTAATTTCACACCATCATCCGGATTGAAACCTGCATTTGGAAAACCTGCTATGATGTTGTATTTCGGTTTTTTATAATCGTACCAATTGAGTTCATAGCTGTCGTGGAGGTTTTTGCGGGTTGCCCTATCAACATCAAACGTATTTTCCTTCGACTTGTAATCGTATACTTCGACTTTCTTTCCGTTTTCAACCGAATAAGTGTCGTGGTTCAGACCACCTAATATTCGCAACGTAATGTTACCGTTTTCATTTCCTTTCACTTCAAAAATATCATCATCATCCAAACCATAAAACCACAATTCCTTGGTTTCTTTCTTGTCGTAGATGCGGGAATATTGAAACTCCTCCCCGTCTTTTTTCATCCTGAAAACCTTTACCTCCGTTTTAGAATCGGGAAGGCGGCTAATCACGAATTTGTCTTTCTTGTCGGTTCCTACAATCAAAACGGTTCTTTGCAAGACCTTATAATACTCACTTGCCGTTTCGCCAAGGTCATTTTTTCGTTCTTTCAAATAGCCTTTGATCCGCTCAATCGTATTGTCCTGGACTTCTTTAGGAAGATTCTTGAAAGCCTTGTCGATATCCGCATCACTCAATTGCGATTGGATGTATTTGGCCTCTTCTTTCCACACATTCTCATCCGAAGTTTTAAGGAAACGCAGATCCAACGGATAGGCTTCCATATTGAACCATTTTACATTCCTGATTTCTCCACGGAAACTCTGCATATGGCGCAAAGCTGGCATTTTCATCAAGAGTGACAACAAGGCTCCACCGTATTTTGGGAAAGCTTGGTCGCGGTCTCGTGGAATTGGCCTGTAAATCACTTTGCCATCCACCTTATATTCGCCCCAGCGCCATTGGTCGTAATGACGGTCCCAATCGCCAATCAGCATATCAAACAAGCGTGCTTTTATATACGCTTTTTCATCAATTTCATATTTTTCATCCTTGGTCAGGTTCTTCAAGACATCATCCGTACTGACGATGGCCTGTGGTTTTCCAAAGCTAGCCAGAGTCTCAAAACCTTCTGCCGGACGCTCTTCTATCATGTACAATTCATCACCGAAATTCTCGTTGAAATCAGCCAAGGCAGTCTGCTTCGGAACATAAAACAATTTGGGATTTGAATGATAAACCCCAACCGCTTCTGCCAAATCTCCAACCACAAATGGCGTGTACGGATGCGATGAAGTATAAAAATCCAGCAAGAAATCTTCTGCATAAGTATCCCTGAAATCCTTCTCGATGTATTGGTCCTTGAAAGCAACAGATTGAAGGAAACGAGTAGCACTTTTTTTCAAGGCCCTCATTACATATTGTCTTCCACTCTTATCTTCCAATCGCAAGGACTTGGATTGATGCCCTCCTCCTTCTTTCAAGGGTTTCAAACCTCCATAAAGCGTGTCAAGATTTACATTCCTGACTTTTATCGGCTTGCTGTAATATTCACGATAATGCTTTCCGAAAAGGAAATTATGAAATCCGTTTTTAGAGGTCATCGTTGAATCATAAACGGATGAACGTGTAAATTTTGAAAATGAATTGGTATATTTTTTCTTCGGGATTTCAATCTTGTCTGCAATCAATTGATGCCTGAAAAGCAGTTTTTCCTTTTTATCGACCATACCGTAGAAAGAAACATTGGCCACACCTTTATCGGTAACTTCCAAAACCGAATAGCCGTTTCCTCCAAATGAAAAATCTTTCGGATTGATGGCTCTCGCCGCTTCGGCCTTCGAACCTGCTCCACTGATGATCTGCTTTACATTATCCTTCTCTACATATTGCAAGTTATGGTCGTGACCGGAAACCACAACAACATTATCTTTATCCTGGATCAACGCCTTGATACGTTTTACGAGCTTTGTATATTGCTTGTTTTGCAAATCCTGTGGACTAACTCCAGTTGTTTTTCGAAGCAGATTAATCAACGAGCCGATTACAGGCAATGGAATTTTAGATTCCAACGGAAAAAGCTGCTTCTCCAGTGAAAATTGTCCACCGTGCGTTCCGTTGCTCATCAACGGGTGATGGATGGCAATAATGGTGGTCTTTTTTTGATTCTTGTTTAAGACATCTTCAAGTTCTGTAAAAAAATCTTCCCTCGTCTTGATCGTACAATTATCGTTTATCGTAGGATTGTTGTCCCAATCTTCAAGATACCATTGCGAATCGATGATGACCAACGCCAGATTATCATTGATTGAAATGTCATCAATTGCACAACCGTCTTTTGGTAAAAAAGATTTCTTCTGCTTCAGCTTTTCATTTATATAATTTTCCTGGCGCTTCAATCCCACAACTCCGTCGTTATACCAATCGTGATTGCCTGGAATCACAATGGTTCTTCCTTTGAAATTATCGACCAAGGCCAATTGATTGTCCATCTTTTCTTCCGCCAATTTCCGATCCTTGTCGTTTACATCGGGCATCCCGTAAGGATAGATATTATCTCCAAGAAAAAGGAGCGTGCTATTCTTGTCTGCCCTGTTCAATCTTTTCTTTAAAAGAGAAAGCGTATTCTTGGCATTTTCCTCATCGGCATTTCCGGCATCACCCACCAAAAAGAAAGTATGCTTTACGGTAGTCGCTGTTACTGAATCCTTTGATTCGGTCCTGGCTTCTTTTCCATATTGAGGCTTTTTTACAGCACAGGAATACAATAGAAACACTATAAACACGTTTAGTAGTACGAAGCTAATATTATGTTGAAATCTATTATTTAGAGAAAATAATTTCATATTTTGGCCGTATAAAATTTTGATTATGAATATTGTTCAAAAAGCCGAGAATTACATATTCCAGTTATTCAAAGATAATTTATCTTCTGATTATATCTATCATAATTTTAATCATACTTTGAGGGTTGTAAATAGCGTCAAAACCTTGATTGAAGCCGAGGAAATTGATGAGGCTGATGCCGAATTGCTTACTATTTCCGCTTGGTTCCACGATGCCGGATACATTCACGGCTATGAAAACCATGAAGACAACGGGATTAAAATTGCAACCGATTTTTTAAGGGCCAACAATTATGACCCGCAAAAAGTGGAGCAGATTGCCAAATTGATCAAGGCAACCCAGCTCAATCTGGAACCCGTTGAAAAACTGGAGAAGATTCTCCGTGACGCCGATAATGCTCATTTTGGAAGCCGTAATTATTTTGAAGTATGCGATCTGCTTCGGGAAGAATTCAAGCACACCAAGAAAATTGATTTCTCGGAATTGGAATGGGCCAATGAAAACCGCAAATTCTTCAACAACTTCCATCGGTTTTATACCGAATATGCCAAGCAAAATTGGCAACCTGTGAAGGACGAGAATATTTCGATGCTTCAAAACCTGATCAGCTCGCTTGAAAAAGGTAAAAAGGAAAAGAAGAAAACCAAAGAATTGTTGAGCCAGAAGAAACTCGACAAGATGGATACTCCCGAACGAGGAATCGAGACCATGTTCAGGGTTACACTCAACAACCATACGCAGCTGAGCCAGATTGCCGACAGCAAGGCGAACATCCTTCTTTCTGTAAACGCCATCATCATTTCGATTGCCTTATCTACTTTGATTCCAAAATTAGACAGTCCCAGTAATGCCCATTTGGTTTTGCCGACGTTCGTAATGCTGATGTTCAGCGTAGTTTCAATCATTTTTGCGATTCTTTCCACCCGGCCAAAAGTGTCCAGCGGTTCTTTTACCCGAAAGGAAATCGAAGCCAAGAAAATCAACCTTCTCTTCTTTGGAAATTTCTATAAGATGCCACTCGACGAATATACCTGGGCAATGAAGGAAATGATGAAAGACAGGGAATATCTGTATGATTCGATGATCAAGGATTTGTATTTTCTTGGATTAGTTTTAAACCGAAAATACAAATTGCTCCGTATTACCTATACTGTCTTTATGATTGGAATTATCATTTCGGTGGCCACTTTTGTGATTGCTTTTAAGAGTCTCTAGAATAAATCAACCGCAAATTCGCAAATTTTAATCTTGGATCAATCTTTTCAAGATACTCAAAGTTTTAGCACAAAAAACCAAACCGCAAACTCGTAAAAATAATTTGCGAATTTGCGGTTTGAAATTTAATGCAGTTTTATTTGAAATCGTTCAGCAATTCCTGATACGTATATTCTTCCGTTACAACTTCATTGTAAACAACTGCCACACGAAGAGCCTTCAATCCTGTCACACCTTGTAAATCTTCCACCTCAAAGTTTTCAATTTCTTTACCGAGAATATTTTTGAATTGCAAGAGCTGGATGTATTTTCGGTACTCCATTTCCTCCTGGTGTTGGGAATAGACAATCGTGATTTTTCCTTTTTCGGTAATCCTTTCCTGGGTTCCTTTTATATTCGATTTGTCGATTCTTTTCTTTACGACTTCGTATCTTGCATTATAAGTCCCGTCCACATCAAAACGCTTTTCATCCATACGGAAACGGATTGAAATCGGTGTGCTGAAAACCAGAATCAGCGACGTAACATCCAAATCATACGGCAAGGTTTTCCTCAAATGGAAATATTCGTTTTCCATTTCGCAGATGGCCTGCAACTGCCACAATCTCAGGTTACTCAAATACAAAGGATTGTACGGATGCTTAGGCGAAATTGAAGCCCCAATATACAAGTTGTGCTCTACTCCATCGGTCTTGAATCGCTCGTAGTAATGCGGATAAAATTCCTGTGCCTGTTCCTGTTTCTTATCCAATACCGAAGCCATCTTCTTGTTGATGAGGGAAAGCGTGCTGTCAAAATCTTTTCGGGCATTGTATACCATTTGAATGTTTGGGTCCAATGCATCAAAATAAGCGGTAATCCTCTGTTTTACTTGCACATTCGAAGAATTGAAATGCTGCAAAATCGGATGGATTTCGTTCAAGATATAGGTCTGCACAATTGATTCGGTATCGGCTTTCAGACTTTCTTTTAATTGCGTCTGGTATTTTTCCAATTCAAAAATATTCTGATAGATAACCGGCAACTGCAGGTTTTCACTGATGAATTTGAAAAGTGTAATCAACAAATCTATTTGCAAGGCCAGATCTTTTTCAATTGCCAGATTCCTGGCTGTCGAGGAACCCTTGATGTCAATCTGGCCATACAATGGCGTAATATTCTTGAAAACAATTTCCTTGAAAGGCAAATCCCTCGTGTTCTTATTGCCTATATGGAGCATCGCCTCTTCACGAAATTTCCAATACACACTTGGATGAATCGCTGTATATTCTTTCTGGATGATGGCTTCAATTTCGTTCTCCGTTTCAAAATAGAAACGTTCCATCGTATCAACGATATAGGGCATCACAATATCCATCTTATGGGCATTTATACTGTTGAGTTTCCCTTTTTGAGAAGAAACCAGCTCAATGATTCCTAGAATCTTGTCATCCTTGACCATCGGTGCAAAAATGGCGCTCCTGATGCCCATTTTCAAGAAATGGCGTGCCAATAAATTCTCCGGATGCTCCTCCACAAGTTTTTCAATATCCGAAAAACTGAGATAATTGTTCTTCTTGATCAATCCATCGAACGATTTATCGCAAATGAGTTCCTTGCAATCATTTTCAATTGCCTCACTCAGAATAAAACTCTGTACATTTTTATCAAAAGGAGCCGTGACAAATTTATTTTCTTCGTAATTGATGGCAGTATAACCAATTTTCAAATCTGAAATCTTATAGATGGACCTGAAAATAGTTTCAAAATTCTGCTCGATTGAAAAGTCTTCTTCCCGTTTTCCAATAAGATTGGTTTTCAAATTGGAAACTGCGCTTTCAGTTGTGGCATCATACATCGACATTATTCCGAAACCTTTCAAAACCCAGCTATCTTTTGGAAATTTCTCCATCCAAAGTTCCAGATTATCGTAATTATCGATGAGAATGTCGATATCTTCCTGCGTGATTGGGATTGCTTTTTCGGTTGGAAGAATTTCCATAAAATCGGCATTGTATAAAATCCTGTAATGCTTTAAAATACCTTCTCCATCGGGAATATCATAAAAAAAGGGCTTGCCCAAATCCAATTGCACTCCATAATATTGCATCAGGATCAAGCAACAACTCATCACATAAAATTCGTGGTCGTCGAAGTCGCGAATCGTCATATCGAAATCGGGTCCTGCATTGTTGAGGATCCCTTGAAAACGTTCTGAAAAATTGAATAATATATTGTGGAAAGGAATGGCAACGGCTTTAATTTCATTCCTTGTCAAGGCCGTGGGGAACAAATCCGACAACAAATATCGGATCAACACCTTGTGCACTTCCAATTGCCTTACATCAGAAATTCCTTCTCTCAACTCCGGGAATTTGGTTACTTCATTCAACAATCCCTTGGCATAATTCGACCTGTAATCTACATCCGACAAGGCAATTTCCTCCAAAGCTTCAATCACTTTATGGAAAGAAATGTGAACCTGGAACGGATTATCCTGGTGTTTTTCGTAAATCATCTTAATGAGGAAATTTTAGAGTACAAAGATACTAATAAGTTGTATCCAATTAAGTTGTCCTGCTTCAATAAATTCAATTCGTTGGGTAGGTCTTTTTTAATTTCAAAAACAAGTACATTAACCACACTGGATAAATGAATTTCTTCTTTTGTGAAGTATCCTATATTATTCTATGTGGTAAAAAATTAAAAAAAATGACACACAGCAAAAAATTCAATAACTTTATGGTTTAAATCCCAAAGCCTTGTATACACAAATCAACAACAGCATCAGCAGGTATGTTTCTTTTTCAGAAGAAGAACTTGCTCTTTTCAATTCTCTATTAGAATATAAGAAGGTTTCCAAGAAAACCATTATGCTTCACGAAGGCGAAATGTGCAATTTCGAAGCATTCGTCATCAAAGGTTGCATCCGAAAATACTTTATTGATGCCAATGGATTTGAAGTCATCCTGCAATTCGGAATCGAAAATGCCTGGGTCAGCGATATTTCGTTCAGTATATACGAGGACAAACCGAGCCAGGTCTTTATTGAAACGATGGAAGATTGCGAATTTTTCACTTTCACTCCCGAAACCAAGGAAATGCTTTTTGATAAAGCTCCTCGATTCGAAAGAGCCTTCAGGATCCTGATGCAAAGAAGCCTTTCGGTTACACAGCATCGCCTTTTCAATACCATCTCTAAAACAGCAATGGAAAAATATGTGGAATTCTTAGAGCTCTATCCAACCATTCCGCAACGTGTTGCACAACATTATATAGCCTCTTACTTGGGAATTTCAGCGGAGTTTTTGAGCAAGGTTCGAGCGAAGATGGCAAAATCATAAACTTGAAATACCAAAAAGCAATTTCCAAATTACAAATAAATACCAATGTCATAAATAGCAATTTTTCAAGCCCTAGTTTCCGTCATCATTATGCATCTTAAAGGTTTTGAAAATTGTCTTTTGTTGCTTATTTGTAATTTGGAGATTGTATTTTGAAGTTTATTTTTAATTGAAAATTAAAAATTTCTTGTCCTAGTTCAATGCCCACCTCTTTTTTCTAGCGCAACTTTGTACCGTAATACTAAAGCAACGCATTATGGACAGAAAAGATTTTATAAAAAAAGGATTATTTGGTACGGGTATGTTCGTGACAACCGCTGCAGTTGGATCGATTCTTAAAAATGAAATTGACGAGATCAAAGAATTGGAGCCGGTTGGTTTCAACCATATTCCCAATACCGATTCAAAGGTTTTGGAAAACACAGTTTTGCACAAGGCCAATACCAGGGGCCACGCCAATCACGGTTGGTTGGATTCGCACCATACGTTCAGTTTTGCCAATTATCATAATCCGGAAAGAATGCACTTTGGTGTTTTGAGGGTTTTGAACGATGACCGTGTTGATGCCGGAATGGGCTTCGGAAGACACCCGCACGACAATATGGAAATCATTTCGATTCCACTTGAAGGCGATTTGAAACACCAGGACAGTATGGGAAATACTGCCGTTATCAAGAAAGGCGACATACAAGTGATGAGCGCCGGAACGGGAATTTTTCACAGTGAATATAACAACAGTTCAGAAAATTTGACGAAGTTCTTGCAGATTTGGGTCTATCCAAACAAGAAAAATGTTTCGCCTCGTTACGATCAGATTACCTTGGACGAAGCCGACCGTCACAACAAATTGCAACAGATCATCTCACCAAATGCAGACGATGAAGGTGTTTGGATCCATCAAGATGCTTGGTTTCATCTGGGTGATTTCGATAAGGATTTCAACACCACTTATAATCTTAAGAAAGCTGGAAATGGTATTTATGCTTTTGTATTGAAAGGAGATTTTACACTTGGAAACATTGAATTGAACCAACGCGACGGACTTGGAATCTGGGATACTTCTTCAATTGATATCAAGGCAAATTCAGAAGATGCACAGATACTTTTGATGGAAGTGCCGATGATGATGTAATTTCAATGACAATTTCAAAAAACAATAACAATAAATAATAGTAATAATAAATTTAAAAATAAGTAATTATGTCAACAACAAAATGGTCAATCGACCCAACACACTCAGAAATTGGTTTTAAAGTGAAACACATGATGTTTACCAATGTTTCAGGAAGCTTTCAAAAATTTGATGCTTCGATTGAAACGGAAGAGGATAACTTCGAAAATGCAAAAATTGAATTTACAGGCGATGTGGATTCTATCACGACAGGAAATGCAGACCGTGATAAACATTTATTAAGTCCTGACTTTTTTGATGCAGAAAAACATCCAAAACTGACGTTCAGTGCTTCTTCTTTCAAGAAATTAAACGAAGGAGAATATGAATTGAAAGGGGATTTGACACTTAACGGTGTTACAAAACCAGTAAAATTGGACGTAGAATTCGGTGGATTGGCAAAAGACCCTTGGGGAAATTTGAAAGCAGGTATGTCCATCACAGGAAAGATCAACCGTAAGGATTGGGGATTGAATTGGAACTCGGCTCTTGAAGCTGGTGGTGTTTTGGTTGGTGAAGAAGTAAAATTGAATATTGAATTGCAGTTTGTAAAACAATAATTTAAGTCAAATAAGGCCTGATGATTCTATTTGTCAGGCTTTTTTAAAACTTTTAAAATGATAAAGATTCTCTACATCGGGAGACATAAGGAAATCCTTGACACTGTCGTTCGGTTGCTGAATGCAAATGAAGAATGGTTTGGCATTGGTGCGTCAACCGATGAAGAGGCATTGCAATTGTTTTCGAAATATGATTTTAGTCTTGTGCTGCTGGGTTGCGGGATTGAGGAAGAAAGTGAGCATCTCTTGATTACTGCTTTCCGAAACTTGAAACCTGATATTGTCATTATCCAGCATTATGGTGGTGGTAGTGGTTTACTCAGGAATGAAATTACTTCGGCATTAGAGGTTGGTTAACTGGAAACTGCAGGCTTATGGCTTGCAGTTTTTTTTGTGTTTTGTTTTGGGATTTTTTGAAGTGGTCGGGGCTTTTTGAAAGGTTGTCGGAGGTTTTCTAAAGTTGTCGGAGTGAATTCAAAGGTTGTGGGAGCGTATTCAAAGGTTGCCAAGGGATTATCTAATGTTATCGCAATGATTTCTGAAATTTCTTTAGGGATTTACTGTTGTAGGAATTAAATTATTACTTTAGTGGTAACTAAAAATTTACTTTGTTATACATATATAGTCTTATTTAAGTGGATATGTATGATTAAGTCATACATATAAATGAGTTAGCTGTTATTATTTCAACATTATCGTAAAAAAAAGAAATATTATATGGAAATAAAAGTAAATTACCTCAAAAAAGAAGTAGGGTATTTGCACGGAGCATTAACCAATGAAAACAATATTTTTGAATTGATAAAAAAAATACATGGAGTTAGTGAATTAAATCTAGTAATTGACAAAGCTAATGTTGGCAATCCATTCCATCAGTTTATCACTTTCGACAATTTTGCCGGATTATTAACTTATCATGATATGGTATTTCAACTCAATCTTTTTGAATTTGACTCACTTGATACGGTTTTAGATGATTATCCAAAATTTATCGAATTGGATTGGAGTCTCGAAGACAGAAAAAAATTCACGGGATTCGTACATGATAGTTTTAATAGTAAAATAACACATACTCTAAAACAAATGTAACGTCAGAATATGCAAAAGAAATTTAAGTTTAATGACAAATCGGACTATATTTTTTATTTATCCGAATTAATTATAGACTGTTACCAAAAAACAGACAGACTTAAAAAATATGGACAAGATATTGAACAAATAATTTTGACAAATCCGAACGCAAAACTTATACAAACCGAATTGTTTGAATCAATAAGTGACAAGGTAACCAGACTTTTTCAATATATTTTTAACTTACTAGGTGACGAAAGTAAAAAAGTTGTATCGTACAGAAAGTTTAAAAAAAGGCTCTACAAAGACAGGAAAAAGTTGAATATTGAATTGGAAGAACTTCCTCGAAGTGAATTAAAAATATTAGGTGAGTTTAATATATTGAGAAATTGGGGACTACATATACCTGAATCACTATTCATACAAAAGAAGGAGTTTTTTAAAATGGATTCATTATTTATTGAAACCAATTAAGAGAACTATACCAATTTCAACATATGACTATTATGAAATTCAGTTTTTGACTGAAATGAAAAGAGAAATTCAAGAAGTAATAGACTCAGCTATGTTAATTTTAGAAAGAATGAAGATTGATTATTCGCTTTTAATTGAAGAGCCAATCAATATTAAATATGAACAGAATGAGTACAAACCATATTTATTTATGACAGCAGTTCAAAACTCTTGGAACTCTCAAAATGGTAAAACAGAAACAACAGCTTCATAAACTTAATATATATGATTATATTATTTGATATGACAGGAAATGAATTGGTAAAGAAATATTGCGAAGGTGTAGAAGATTTGTTTGAAGAAAACTCTTTTAAATTAAATGTTCAATTTTCAAACGTGCAGGTGCCATGTTACAGAACAAACGGGACACATAAAATAATAATGTTACCTGAAGCAATCGAATCTATTACATTTGACGAACACAATTTAGATATTGAATTTTTAACACTTATTGCGCTTAGTCACGAAACCGCACATTATTTAAACGAACATAATAAAATTAAAGAAGAAACATTAGACTTAGGCATAGAGCTATGGGCTGATTTTTTTGGTGGAAAAATCCTATTTACATTATTTTTAAATAGTAAGTTTTTTAAAGAACGTTATTGCTTTTTCAAATCTCCAAATGAACTAATAGAAAACTATTACGAAGGACTTTGTAAGGTATACGAGCATTATTACTCAATAGTAAATGAAAATTATCCTTCAAAAGAATTAAGGATTCAAATCGGTTTAACTGCTTCTACTTCCGTTTTTAGCTATTTTACAAATAATCTTTATAATGAGTATTCAATTTTGGCAGTTAGGACATTCAGCAAAAACCAAAATTTCACTATGGACAAATATGAACGAACTGAAAAAGAACTAGAAACAATTTATCCAACAATTATAGAAGTTCACTCTAAAATTATAGGAGAGGATAAATTTATTTCGAAAAATATGAAGGAAGAATATTTAAAATATATAACGACAGCATACAAAAAATAACTAGTGCCAACAGGCGTTTGGCTCAATAACGGGTGACGTCGTTAATTGAACATTCTACCTCACATCACTTTTGTAGTATAATGACAGTTTGTGCTCCGAAATCCGCCACTGCGCCAAGCGCCAAAACGTTATGTGCAATAAAACCAACCGTAATGAATCATTGATTAAAAATACTTGAAGCTTTTAGAGATGGGAAATTTCCTGATTATTTTTATGGGCTTACCCCTAGATTCATTATTGGGGTCTGTCAAATTCCAATAGGAAAACAATTTGAATCAAGTGAATTAGCTTATGAAACCACTAAGAAAATGTTTAATGAAATGTATGCATTTAACACGAATGTATCAATTGTCGTTTCAAATAGATGTGGAATAATGGCCCTGTTATGTCATTGTCAACAATTAAATGGTCTGAAGAATCCATAGCAACATCAATTGACGAAATTTGGAAACGATATGAGGAAGAAATAATTGAAGGAAATTATAACATAAGCTCATCTGAACGTAGAATCGTAGAGAAAATTTTCAGCTCTTAAAAACGTCTTAAGTGTTAACCAAGTAGAATTGACAACGAACAATACAATGAATACACACCCATTTAAACCATTGGTTTCCTCCTCAACAAAGAAACTGTTAATCGGCACTTTACCACCCGAAGGTGTCACTTTCTATTTTTCAAATAGTTCAAACACTAGGCTTTGGGATATATTAAGCGCATTAAACAATCAAACCCCTATTATTGGCCAAGGAGGTAATAAACTTAGTGACATTGAGAAAACTAAAGTGCTTGAGAATCTAAATCTAGGGATTAGCGATATCATATACGGGTATGAAAGAGACGATTATGAATCAACCAAAGACATAGATATTCAGCCCAATGAATACAGTAATTTATTAAAATTGGCTCATGATAACGAAATTGATGAATTATTGTTTGTGTATCAGAGTGCATTAAAGTGGTTCATACATTCACTAAAAAACGAATCACCTGTAAGACTTAAAAAGATTCGAGAAAAATATAATGTCGGATTGCAAGGCAACATAAATTACAAAGGAAAATCCATCAAATGTGTTTTACTTCCATCTCCACTCAATCGCGGGCGGAAAGGAGAAACACTTGAATATAAATTATCTTATTATAAAAAGTATATTTTAGGATATTAATTGCGTATAATATGAAATGTGTAAAAGCCAAGCTTTAAAACCGCACTGTTAAGTATCCCTACATCTTATATAATTCATTTAAGATTTCGAAGTCAGAGAATTTCCAAATAGGCTTCTTACAATACCATTTCTCTCCATAAATATTACAACCTTTCTCCTCTAAACTATAAACACGCTTTCGGGCAAAATCATCATCTTTGTAGTAAATTTTAGTCAGAATAAAATGTTTTTATTTGGCTAAAATTGAAATCCAAAACATACTGCATTTGAAAAAGTATTTACGAAAAGGGTTGCGAATTCTAGCTTGGACATTAGGAATAATCATCATATTACTCCTGATCATTCTTATTGCGATTCAGATTCCCGCAGTTCAGAACATGATCAAGGACAAGGCGGTCAGCTACCTTGAAGATAAAATCCATACCAAGGTCATGGTGGATAATCTTGAAATTTCGTTTCCTAAAAAAGTACTTTTGGAAGGTGTTTATCTCGAAGACCAAAATAAGGACACCCTTTTGTATGGTAAAAAACTTGCCGTCAACATCAGCCTTTTCAAATTAATCAGCAATGAACTTGAAATCAATTCCATTGATCTGGAAGAGATTGTGGCGAATGTTTCCCGTAATGACCAATCTCAATTCAATTTCGATTACATCATAAAAGCATTTGATTCAGGCGAAACCAAAAAGGATTCTTCGGCTCCCATGCAGATTTCAATCGGAAAAATAAATCTGGATAAAATCCGCATCAAATACGATGATGCGATCACTAAAAACGACATCAGCCTCAACTTGAATCATTTTGACACGAAAGTGGAAGTATTTGATCTTGAGCAGATGAATTTCGAAATTCCGAAAATCACCCTGGATGGTTTGGCTGTGAAATTGAAGCAAGGAATTGTGGAACAATTGGCCCAGCAAACAGAGGAAGTTGTAGAGGAACAATCGAAAAATCCGACGTTGAAGTTAAAGCTAGGCGAGATTGATCTGTCGCGCATCAACCTGGGTTATGAGAACGAAACCACGAAAATGGTGACGCAAAACACGCTTGAAAAACTGCTGGTAAAATTCAATGCGATTGATATTGAAAAGAAGGACATCGATATCCAAAGCCTTGCCATAAGTAACATCAAGAGTTCGGTGGTATTCGGAAAATTAGCCAAAAAACCAAAAGAAACCACTGTTGATACGGTTCAGATTGCAAAGGAAGACAACAACTGGAAAGTAAAATTGAACAAGGCCGACCTGAAGCAGATTGCGGTTTACTTTGATGATGCGAATTCGGCTGCGCTGAAAAAAGGAATCGACTACAAGCACCTTGACATCAAGGATTTCAACCTTGAGGCTGAAGACCTTGCCTACTCTACCACTACCATCTCTGGAAGCATCAATAATTTCAGGGTAAAGGACAAAAGCGGTGTGGACATCCAGAACCTGCAAACCGATTTCTTTTATGGAGAAAAAGGCGCTTCGCTTAAAAAATTATACCTAAAGACACCTCAAACGGAAATCAAGGATGAAATCATCATTGGTTATGCTTCGTTGGATTCCATAAGTAAAAACATTGGCGATTTGGAAGTGAATGCTTCGTTGGACGGAAGTAAGATTGGCTTTAAGGACGTGTTGCTTTTTGTACCAACATTGGCCGACACGAATCCTTTCAAAAGTAATCCAAATGCCATCTTGTACATCAACAGCGAAGTTTCTGGAAAAGTAAGCGACATCAGTATTCCACAACTTGAAATTTATGGCATAGGAAGAACAAAAGTCAGCGCCAGCGGAAGAATTACCGGTTTGCCTGACGTGAAAACTGCTTATCTGGACATCAATCTTAAAAACTTTGAATCGTCTGCCAAAGACTTGAACGACTTTGTTCCGAAAGGCACGATTCCAAACAACATCCAGCTTCCAGCTTCTTTTAGAGCAAAAGGGACATTCAAGGGAACGCTTGATAATTTCAGGACGGATATGAATTTGGCGACAAGTTCAGGGAATGCAAAAGTGAAAGCATTATTTGACAGCCGAAGAAAAAATGCCGAGCGTTATGATGCGGTTGCTTCACTCGATAATTTCGATTTGGGACGTCTTTTACGTAATGATTCGATAGGAAAAATCAGCCTGAATGCGAAAGTAAAAGGAACGGGATTGAATCCAAAAACTGCGAATGCGGTTGTAGACGCGAAGTTGATCAAGGCAGGATTTAATGGTTATACTTATAAAAATCTTGACCTGAAAGGAAACATCAAAGGTGGAAATTTCAAGGCTGTAGCCGATATGAAAGATCCCAATTTGACATTTGATCTGGATGCCGAAGGCGGTTTTGGGGGTAAATATCCTAAGGCGAAAGTGAAGCTGAATGTTGACATTGCCGATTTGGATAAACTAAACCTTCATGCCGGACCGATGAAGTTGAAAGGAAACATTGATGCCGACATTGAAACCGCAGATGTAGATTATTTGAACGGAACCATCAATGCTTACAAGATTAATATTGCCAATGCAAAAGAGCAATTTATATTGGATACCATCAGCATTGTAGCAACATCGACAGCAGAAAAAAATTCGATTGTATTGAATTCACAATTTGTGAATGCGGACGTTAATGGAAAATACAAGCTTTCGCAGATTGCAACGGCCTTGCAGAATTCGATTGCAAAATATTACGACACCAACCCTTCAGTAAAAAAGAAAACGACCGATGCACAGCAAGTCGCTTTTACAATTGATGTGAAAAGTGACCCCATCTTGATGAAATTGATGCCTGAATTGAAAAGCTTGGAACCTATCAATATCTCCGGTAGATACAATTCTGTAAACGATACCATTGTATTGAACGGTAGAATTCCGAAAGTAGTTTACGGCACGAACACCATCACAAATGCGGTTATTGATGTGAATACGGAAAATGATTCACTGGTTTATAATGTAGTGGTGGATGATATTCAGAGTGGAAAATTGAGATTGCCTTACACTAGAATTTCTGGTGGTGTGAATGATAATGTTGTGGGCTATGACCTGCTTTTAAGGGATGTTGCCGACAAAGATCAATATGCCATTTCAGGAAAATTGGAAGCAAAAGGAAACAATACCGAAATCATTCTTAACCCGGATTTGATGCTGAATTATCAAAACTGGAATTTGCCGGCTGATAATAAATTGGCTTTCGGGAAAGACGGTATCTTGGCGGATAATTTTGAGTTAAGCAATGAAGGAAGTTCGTTGAAAGTACAGTCACAATCAACCACGCCGAACTCCCCTATTGCGGTTGATTTCACTGATTTTAAAATCGAAACCATCACGAATATCGTTCAGATGGACAGCCTGCAAGTAGCAGGAAAATTGGATGGAAATGTGTTGTTGAGAGATTTGAAAAACAATATGGTTTTCACTTCTGATTTGAACATTGAAGATTTCAGTTTCAGGAAAGATACTTTGGGGAACATCAACATCAAAGTGGACAATGAAACTGCCAATACGTTTACTGCAAAAGTGGCGATTACCGGTCAGGACAACGAAGTGAACTTGGACGGAACCTATCGTTCGGACAACAGCAGTTTCGATTTGAACTTGGCTATCGACAAATTGAATATGAAGAGCATTCAAGGCTTTACGATGGGCAATTTGGCCGAAAGTACTGGATTCTTAGACGGACAATTCAAGATTACAGGAACTGCCAGTGCTCCAAACGTGAACGGTGATTTGCAATTTAACGACGTTGGGTTTAGAGTAACGCAACTGAATTCAAAATTCAAATCCATTAACGATAAAATTACGGTTGACGGAAACGGATTGAACTTTAGAGAGTTTACGATTACCGATGAAAACGACAATACATTGGTCTTGAAAGGAAGTGTCCTGACCAAGACTTTTACTGATTTCGGATTCAATATGGATATCGAGGCGGATAATTTCCAAGCCGTCAATTCCGGTGCAAAAGACAATGACGTCTATTATGGTGAGTTGTTTATAGATACGCGCTTGAAAGTTCGTGGCGACATCAGCAAGCCGGTTGTGGAAGGTAATATCAAGATTAATGAGGATACTAAATTTACGATTGTATTGCCTCAATCTGACCCATCTATGGTAGACAGGGAAGGAATTGTGGAATTTATTGATCAGGATAATCCACCGATGATTACGAATGTTGCCGTAAATGATTCGCTTAGCAAAACGCAATTCAAAGGCATCGATGCTTCGGTGAACATTGAGATTGACAAAGAAGCCGAGCTTTCCATCATCATCGATAAAGGAAACGGCGATTATTTGAAACTAAAAGGAGAAGCGCGTTTGAATGGAGGAATTGACCCATCGGGAAAAACATCCTTGACAGGACGATATGAGTTTACAGAAGGTTCTTATGAAATGACATTCAGTGCCATCAAGCGAAAATTCGACATCAAGAAAGGAAGTTATATTTTATGGACGGGTGAGCCGACTTCTGCAGATGTGAGTATTACTGCAGTTTATAAAGTAGCTGCATCGCCGATAGATTTGTTACAGGCATCTCAAACTGATGCAACTTATAGACAAAGGATTGATTTTGAAACTGAGTTGAAAATGAACGGTGAATTGTTAAAACCTGAAATTACTTTTGATATTGTTCTTCCTGAAGGAAATAACAATGTTTCAACCACCATAATCAATGCTACGCAAACCCGTTTGGCACAACTACGTCAAGAGCCTTCTGAATTGAACAAACAAGTTTTTGCCTTATTGCTTTTGAACCGATTTGTGGGAGAAAATCCTTTTGCTAGTGAAGCCGGTGGCGGTGGTGCAGAGTCTATGGTTCGACAAAGTGCGAGCAAGATTCTATCGCAACAAATGAACAATCTTGCCGGCGATTTGATTTCGGGTGTTGAGTTGAATTTCGACTTGGAATCGACCGATGATTATACGACAGGACAAAGAGAAAACAGGACTGATTTGAATGTGGGTGTTTCCAAAAGATTGCTTGACGACCGATTGAAAGTAACCGTTGGAAGCAGTTTTGGATTGGAAGGTCCACAGCAAGCCAATCAGGAAACTACGAATATTGCAGGAGATGTTGCCTTGGATTATCAACTTACAAAAGACGGAAGGTATATGGTTCGGGCTTATCGCAAAAACCAATACCAAGTGGCCTTGCAAGGTCAGGTTGTGGAAACTGGTGTCGGATTTATAATCACGATGGATTATAATAAATTCCGCGAATTGTTTCACAGGACCCAGGAGGAAAAAGACTTGAGAGCGAAAGAGAAGCTGGACAAGGAAAAGAAAAAACAAAAAGAGCAAGAGAAAAAAGAAAGAGAAGCACAAGCCACTAAAAACAAATCAGATGAATAAGAAGCACTTACTTTATTTGTTCGGAATTCTGCTTTTTGCGAGTTCGTGCAGCAACACCAAATATTTAAAAGAAGGTGAATTGCTTTATGTGGGCGGTTCGGTAAAAGTTGAAGGAAAAGATATTCCTAAGAAAGAACGCAAGGCTTTAAAGAAAGAATTGGAAGATTTATTGCGACCAAAACCAAACGCTACTATTTTGGGCTTGCGTCCAAAACTATATTTCTACAATATTGCAGGAACACCTAAAAAAGACAAAGGCTTCAGACATTGGTTGAAATATAAAGTAGGCCAGGCTCCGGTTTTGTTCAGTCAGGTTGATTTGCAATACAATGCCGATGTACTTCGAAATTATTCGGAAAACAAGGGTTTTTTTAAAGCCCAGGTCACCTCCGATTCCACCCGAAGAAAGAAAAAAGCAACTGCGGAATATATCGTAAAACCTGGAAAACAATATAAGATAAAGTCAGTTACATTTCCTACCGATTCATCTGATGTTGCAAAAGCCATCCGAAGAACACAACGCAGAACCTTACTGAAAGTTGGAAAACCATATGACTTGGAAGTTATAAAATCCGAAAGGGAACGAATCGACGAACGATTGAAAGAGCGAGGTTTCTTCTATTTTGGTGCTGATTTTATAAAAGTGCAGGTCGACAGTACGGTTGGAACTCAGGAAGTCGATTTGATTGTAAAGGTAAAAGAGGAAACTCCGGAGCGGGCGAAAGACATTTATAAGATCAATGATATTGTGGTCTATCCGAATTATTCGCTTCGTGACAGTACGGCCAATGCTGATGAAAATCCGATTCAATATAAAGATTTTACCATCATTGATAAGGAAGATACTTTCGATTCTAGAATTTTCGACAGGACTTTATACTTTCATAAAGGCGATGTCTACAACCGGACCGACCATAATTTATCGTTGAACCGATTGGTAAATCTGGGTACTTTTAAATTTGTAAAGAATCAATTCAAGGTAGCTGATACGACTGGGAATTATCTTGATGCCTATTATTACCTCACTCCTCTTCCTAAAAAGTCGTTCCGGGTTGAAGTTTTGGGTAAAACCAATTCTGCGAACTATACGGGTACCGAATTGAACATCAATTGGAGTAACAGGAATACGTTCAAAGGTGCTGAATTACTAACCGTTTCGGCATTTGGTGGTCTGGAAGTTCAGGTTTCCGGACAGAACAATGGTTTCAATGTCTATCGAATTGGCGGTGAAACGAGTTTGATCTGGCCGCGATTTATTGGGCCGTTCAAGCTAAAATCATCCAGCGGATTTGTACCAAAAACCAAAGCCACTTTGGGATATGAATTTCAACAGCGTTCCAAATTGTATTCTTTGAATACTTTTAAAGGTTCGTTTGGATATTTGTGGAAGGAAAATATCCGCAAGGAACATTTGCTGAACGTTACCGATATTACTTATGTGAGCCCTCAAAACGTAACGACTCTTTATGATAGTATAGCTAGAGACAATATCGCTTTACAACGAGTAATAGACAAGCAATTGATTTTTGGACCAACTTACACCTACACTTATACCAACACTATGCGAAAAAGAAAAAAGCATACGTTTTATTTTAAGGGTGGAATTGATTTGGCAGGAACAATAACTGGTTTGGCAATGGGAGCTGATGTCAAGGCAGGTAAAGAAGAAGAAATATTAGGTGTTCCGTTCAGTCAGTTTGTTCGTTTGGAAGCTGATTTCAGACATTATTTGAGAATGGGAGAAGAATCACAATTGGCGAGTAGGATTATTGTGGGTTCTGGTTTTGCTTATGGAAATTCGCAACAGATGCCTTTTATCAAGCAGTTTTTTATTGGCGGAACCAATAGTATCAGGGCGTTTAGAGCACGTTCAATCGGACCTGGTTCATCATTACCAGTTGAAACAAATACTTTTCTTCCCGATCAATCTGGTGATGTGAAATTAGAGTTGAATACTGAATACAGGACTACATTGTTCAGTATCGTTAAAGGCGCTGTCTTTATTGATGCCGGAAATATCTGGATGCTGAACGATGAAATGACTGAGAAAAACTTCTCGAGCAAATTCCTAAATGACTTGGCAATTGGTACCGGTGTAGGTTTGCGTTTCGATTTATCCTTCTTGGTTTTAAGAACCGATTTGGGTTTTCCGTTAAGGCTTCCTTATGGTAATGATCGATGGGTCATTGACAAAATTAGTTTCGGAGACGGCGGCTGGCGAAAAGATAATCTTATTTTTAACCTTGCTATCGGATATCCTTTTTAACTTTGCAGGAAATTCTTGATTGCTTTGAACGATAAAATCTATAACAAAACCAATTTCCACCGCCATACTTTTTGTGTTTTCAAAGAGATAAGAATTGAGGAACTTATTGGCTTGAAGCCAAATTATACCAGCAAGTCAGGAAGCAGTTATTATTTTAAAGATGAAGGAGTCTACCGTGTTTCCAACCATTGGGGAAGGGCTGCAAATTGCAAATGGCGTTTGCAGGCTTTGGACAATGTTCCTTCAAGCAGAACAAGAGCCGGATATGCGAATTGGAACGAATTTCACCCTGATAATGACATCCAGAAATTATATTTCATAGAAGTTGATTTTGTTGGCAATGTGGTAAATTATAATCATATCGGCAATAATCCAGAAAGTACATCGATGTTGAGAACGGCGTCTGAAACTACAAGAAGAATAAAGCAGATCAGGCTCTTGCTAAAATCAGATGATTGGGCAAAACACTTGGAGTATGATCATCTTGAAGAGGCCAGAAAGCAAATCATCCAAGAATTGATTGCAACAGACAAGACCTTGCAGGAAATAAAAAAGGCACCTTTCCTTTAATCGGGAAAGATGCCATCTTATCAAGAAAACCTCTTAAAAACTAAACTAATAAAACTTTTTTCTTCGTTTCTGTCTTGTCTTTATTCCCAGGAAGTAATAGAACGGACAGAATTCTATAATAGCAGAGATTATAAGGATCAAGCCAGCAATCCCAATGATATTTTCAATCAGGCCGTCTTCAAGGAATTCCAAAAAGAAAAACGATATACAACCAAGACCCAGGACAGCCCTTATAATTCCATCTTTTCTATTCAGATTCTTTTGCACTTTGCACTATTTTTAAATGGTGGAAAAAATTTGGACAAGCAGGAGTTATTGATTGATAAAATTACCGCCCCCAGCATTTCATCGGAGCCTATCCAAATTTGAATTTAAAAGTAGACGTTAATGTTCAAGGAGTAACAACAAATGTGATGGGAGACCAATTTCTTGTTACCAAGTAACAGTTTACGGTGACGAGCAAATTACAACTATAAAGATTTTGTTTACATGATCTTGAGCCTCTTCAACAATTCATCTGAAAAAGTCTTCGAAATAGGAATCTTGGTATCCACAATGGTAACGTAAGGAGTTTCAAACTTGGATAGATAATCAAGGTTGACAATATAGGACTTGTGTGTCCTGAAGAAATTGCTGCGGTTCAGCCTGTCCATAAATCCAGACATTGTAGCTCGAATAATTTCCTTCTTATTTAGGGTGTTTATTTCCAGATAATTGCCATCGGATTTGATCCAAAGGATATCATTTATGGTAAGCTTGGTGTATTTGAACTTGTCTTTTATAAACAACGCTTCCTTTATGATCAATGCTTCGCCATAGTTTTCATCATCCTGCGTGATCGGATCGCTCTTTTTGGCCATATTGAAAATCGCAATTTCAATGGTGGTGTAAAGCTGTTCCTTCTTGAAAGGCTTGACCAGATAGTTGACAGGGTTTACCTGCTTGGCACGCTCCAATGTGGCTGAATCTGCATGGGAAGTTGTAAATATAAAAGGAATCGAGAAGCGCTTATTGATTTCCTGCGCAAGTTCTATACCGTCACGCTTTCCCGAAAGGTTGATGTCTAATAATATCAAGTCGGGTTTCTGGCCTTGTAAAATTTCAATGGCTTCATCAAAATCTATAGCGACACCAATCACGTTATAACCGATCTTTTCCAATATGTTGGTCATATCTTCGGCTATAATCAACTCGTCCTCGACCAATAGTATATTAACCATATAAAAAAATATTCTTCTCGTTAGGGGCTTTTCGGTTTTGCTAAAGTAAGTATTTTATGCATGCTATAAAAACTTTTTATGAAACGGAAGCTTGGTATGCCTTCATGTCCTTGAATTGAATAATAAAGGAGGTGCCATTTTCTGAATGGGAACGCATATTTCCTCTCAATTGACGGCTCAATATGGCCACCAGTTTCAATCCCAGCGATTTGCTTTTCTTTGGATCAAAGTCAGAAGGCAATCCGTTACCGTCATCATTTACATCCAGTTCGTAATCCACATCATTGAGTGCCTTGATTTTTATCTTGATTTTTCCTGAATCTCTTTTATTAAAAGCATATTTATAGGCGTTAGAAACCAATTCATTCACAATCAGTCCCAGCGGAATTGCCGTATCAATATCAAACTGGATCTTGGAAGCCTCCACTTCCACCTCTATCGACTTGTCATCGCCCACAAACATTTGTGATAGATAGACCACCAATTCACTGAGATAATTCTCTATATCAACATTGTTCAAATGCTCCGACTGGTATAAATTCTGATGGATCAGGCTCATTGCCTGAACCCTGCTTTGTCCCTCCTGTATGGAAGACAATACATTCTCATCCACAATATCTTGCGATTGGATGTTCAGCAAGCTCGATATAATCTGCAAGTTGTTTTTTACCCTGTGATGGATTTCGCGCAACAAGGTTTCCTTTTCTGTCAAGGATTGCTGGATCACCTCGTTCTGTTTTTCAACCATTTCTTTTTGCTCAGCAATAATTGCTTTCTGTCTCTGGTTCTTTTTAAGGTTAAAGAAAATTCCAAACGTGAGTATGCTCATGCATAGGAAAGCAACCATCACAATGTATTTTATTGCCTTTTGCTTGTCAGTTTCCTGATTGAGTTTCAAAACTTTTTCTTTCTGGATCTGCTGCGCCTCGTCCTGGATCTTGTCAAAATCATATTGCATCTGCATCTGCGTGATTTTTTTATCCTTTTCTGCATTGAACAACGAATCGTTTATCTTCTTGAAAAGGACTTGATTTTCATAGCCAAGCTTGTAATTGGATTGTCTGGAATAGATTTCAGCCAAATACTGGTACGCATTTTTTTGCCATTGCAACAAGCCGATTTCCTTTGCCACCGCCAATCCTGAATTGATATTGGAAAGCGCTTTCGCATTATCGCCCTTTTTAAAGTAACAATAACCTATGTTGATATGAGAATTTGCAATTCCGGCATTGTCGTTGATTTCGTTAAGGTAATCGATGGCTTTTGAATACGATTCCAAGGCAGTATCATATTGGCCAAGCTTCATGTAATTCTCACCAATCGATTGATAAGCCTCGGCAAACTGGTAGGGATTTTCAAATTCCTTGGCAAGTTTTAAACTCATCTGGAGTGTCTCCAATGACTTTTCATAATGTCCCTGGGCCAGATATATGTTGCCAATATTGCTATAAGTTCCAGCTGTTCCGAATCTGGCATCTAGCGTATTTAATGCCTTGAAAATTTTAAGGCCTTTGTTGTAATAGTCCAAAGCCATCTTGTAATCCTTGCTTTGCTTGTATGAAATTCCGATGTTTACATACGTATAGCCTACGGACAATTCATCACCTGCTTTTTCATATCGCTTTAATGCCTTTATAAAATTGCTTAGGGCTTCAGGAAAGTTTCCCTTTTTACTAAAAACAACACCCAGCTCGGCGTAATTATTAGCTATCTGCAGATTGTCCTTGAGTTCAATAAAAATCTTGTTTGATTTATTCAAGTTACCTATGGCCAGATCAAAATTGGCGGTAGCATTATAAATCCTGGCCAAGTTGGCATAACTATTGGCAATTCCACTCTTGTAATTTATCTTTTTTGATAATTCAAGTGCTTCTTTTGTATAGTTGAATGCCCTATCCTGCTCATAATTTACAGTGAAATAATACAAATCATTCAATAAGATGACTTTTACCGTATCTGATAAGGAAAGTGACTTGTTCTTGTGATCGCGATTGTATTTTTTTAAAAGGACATCCAGGCTATCGACTTTGTGCTGCTGGCTATAAACCGATACAGCCGCAAATAAGATGGCCGCAACAAATATATTTTTACTAGTTAACATTTTTGGGGTAATTTAACTATGTAAAAATAAGAGAATTATTCATTCAATCGCAACATACGAATTTATTTGATGCTTTGCCAAACATCAAGCTATTTTAAAATCAATTCTATTATTTTATTTGCCCGAAAGAAATAAAATCGTAAAAAAGACATATATAAAAAGCATTGCAAGGGAAATAGAAACCCTATGCATATCGAAATAGCGGGAACTTACTCTAAAGAATTTTCTTATTACTTTCCTTTCCATAATATTGAATGTTTTAGGTTCTTCTTTCAAAGATCACAAATTTAAATATTTGCCTCCTCTTAAATGTTACGAAATTGTAGCACAAGGTTATGAAATTTATAGGTGGAGTGATTTCAAATAAAAAGGACCGGCCGAAGCCAGTCCTTTATTAAATTTATAAGGCATTTTAATTCTCGAGCGGCAAGAAGCCAAAATCTTTCGAGTAACTCAACATCTGCTCGGCAAATGATTTGGGCTGTGTAACTTCTATATCAATAATTTCTCCATCACCATCCAATTTCGGAACCAAAACCGGATTGATAAATCCATTGTAAGGAGGTGATTTGAATTTTTCATTACGGGCCAGGACTTCCTTGTGAATGGCCTGGTCTACTTTTACACCATAGTTTTCAACCAAAGCTTTTCCTGCCTTGAAGTCACCTTCCGATTTGATTCGTTGCGTTTCCTTCAATAATTCACCGAACAATTCGTGCAACTTTTCGTAGTTGGTAATGTTGAAATAAGTCTTGCCGTCACGGATGATTTTCTCAATCACGTTGTCTTTTTTTCCTTTTTCAAAAACCCACGCACTCACCCACTGGCGGTTTCTCATATGTGCTTCCTCAATATTTGCTCCCGGTTCCAATCGGATCAATTGTGTCATCAGGCCATTTCGGATATAACCATCATAAGCTGCCTTTCCAAGACTTTTCCAATCGTCAACCAAGCCTAATTCCTGCAATTTTGGGTTGTATAGATAAAACAATCCAACCAGATCCGCCCTTCCTTCTTCTAGTGTGGAAGCATAGCTTTTCAAGGTTTCCTTTGGTGTTCCAACACCCGGATTGATTTGCCCTGAAGCATGGCCAACAACCTCGTGCAAGGCAGTATGCAGTTTTCCGGCAAGCTCCCCGTATTTTTCCTCAAGCGCAATTTCTTCCTTGTCGTTGGCAAATTCCTTCAACTTGTCCGTACCACCCGATTTGCTGTAAGCATCCGTGATATTTCCCAAGGAAACCGATTTCGAACCGTGTTCGGCACGAATCCAATCTGCATTCGGAAGATTCACACCGATTGGCGTGCTTGGAGAAGAATCACCAGATTCACCAGCAACCACAACCACCTTATATGAAACGCCTGTTACATTTTTCTTCTTGTGCGCCGGCATCAGTGGTGAATTATCTTCAAACCATTGCGCATTGTCAGCTACGACTGCCATCTTTTTTGACATATCAAAATCATTGATTTGCACCACGCTTTCATACGATCCCCTATAACCCAGCGGATCATTATATACTTCTACAAAACCACTGATGTAATCAATATTTCCTTTGGTAGCTTTTAGCCAGGCAATGTTATAATCGTCCCAGGTTTTCAAGTCACCCGTTTTGTAATAACTGATCAGTAGTGCCAAGGCATCACCTTGCTCCTTGTTTTCAGCCACTGTTTTTGCCTTTTCCAACCAATAAATAATCTTGTCGATTGCAGCACCGTACATACCCCCGCTTTTCCAGACTTTCTCTTCCAATTGACCGCTTGCGTTTCGAACCAGTTTTGAATTCAAGCCAAAAGAATATTGCCTGTCCTTGTCCGGACTACTTTTCTTCTTATAGAACTCTTCAACTTCCTTTTCAGTAATGCCGCTTTGGTAAAAATTAACTGCAGAACCTGCCAACAAGCCTTTAGATTCATCAAGATTTACTTTCTTAGCATCTGCATTATTGAAAAGGACTTCAACGATTTCTGGTGCCAAGGTCGATTTTGTTTCCACCAGCAACGTGTTGAAATACTCCTTTGAAAAATCAGGCTTGATTTTATCAGAAGAATAATGATGGTGGATTCCGTTAGAAAACCAGACCCTTTTCAAATAGATTTCGAAATTTTTCCAATCGGCAGTGGTCTTATCTCCTTTATAATTTTGGTAGATGTTTTCCAATGCCTTGCGAATCTTCAGGTTATGCTTGTAATTCTGATCCCAGTGAATGTCACGTCCTGCAGTTCCCGCCTGGGTCAGGTAATAAACCAGTTCCTTTTCTTTCAATGTCAGGTTTTCCCATCCTGGAACCTGGTAACGCAATACCTTGATATCGGCAAACTCTTCGGCAACGTATTCAAAAGGAGCTTCGTCCTTTGCCTCGGTCGTCTCTGTTTTTTCCTTATTGCAACCCACCAATATAGTGGCTGTCATAAAAATCCCTGCAATTGTTTTTAATTTCATATTGGAATTATTGGTTAATTGATAATTGATAGTCAACAAATATAAGAATTCTATGAATAAAGGGAATACTATATAAATGCTTTGCAATTTATACCTAAAAAAGACAGTCAGGGACCAAGAGAGAAAGCTACTTTTTATTTTCAGAAGAGAAATACAGCTTCACTTTCTTGATGCAAAACACCAAGGCAAAGAAATTAATAGAGAGCAGCAGGAAAATCAAAACACCAAGCATGCCAATCTCAAATACATTCATAAAGAGGCTGGGATTCTTTTTTCCATCCAGGACAAAGAAACTCGTAACCGAAAGTATAAAAGAAATTATGGCGATAATGATCAGTTTTTTCTGGGAAGTCATAGGAGTAGATTTGAGCGCAAATGTACAAAAAACTGTACTATATTTATTGGATGATAACCTGGCTGACTATCACCCTATAGCCAGTTTTTACTTCATTTAAATAATCATAGAACCTTTAAAAATAATGTAACATTCAATGGGATTAAATTTATAACTTTACACCTGCCCTACAAAACTTACAAATATGAGAATCGTAAAATATATATTCCTCCTCCTCTTATTAGCTGTCATTGGTATAACGGTTTATGTTGCTACCCAGAAAGGCGATTTTATGATTGAACGGTCAACAGTCATCAAGGTGCCGAAAGAAATAGTTTTCAATTATGTAAACGATTATAGAAACTGGGAAGAATGGGGTTCTTGGAAAGAAGACGATGCATCGATGGAATTTATCTATCCTGACAATACAGTTGGGCAGGGTGGTTCCTACTCTTGGAAAGGCAGCAAGGGAGAGGGCGAAATGAAAACCACTTTCGTAAAACAGAACGACAGCATTGCCCAAAAAGTAAGCAGTGGTTCAAACGATTATACTTCGAATATCACGTTCAAAGATACTGTTGGAGGTACGAAAGTAATCTGGCGTTCAAAAGGAAGCGTTGATTTTATGAGCAAGGTATATGCTACTTTCAACGGAGGAATCAACAAGATGATGAATGCGACGTATGAAAGAAGCTTGAACAACCTCAACCACGTCATAACCAAAGAAATCAACACTTTTAATGTAACCGTAAATGGCATCGTACAGAAACAGGCTACTTTTTATGTAAAGCAGACGGCTACTACAAGGTTGAAGGACATGCAATCAAGGTTGAGTCCGATGTTGCAAAAGATGATCACCTTCTTCAAGAACAATTCCATGACGATGAACGGAAAACCATTCGTGATTTACGAGAGTGTAGATGCACAAGCTGGAACCATCACTTTTTCAATCTGCGGACCATTGAGGGAAGAAATTTTCTTGGCTCCTGGAAGTGACATCAGCGTTGGAAAGCTCGAAGCTTTTTCAGCCCTGAAAACTACCCTTACAGGTGATTATTCGCACAGGTATCAAGCCATTGCAAAAGCGAAAGACCACATTTCAAAAAACAATATCCAGCAAAATACAGCCTTGAAATATATTGATGTATATGTTAAAAATGCTGCTGATGTAAAAAGTCCCTCAAAGTGGGTTACGGAAGTTCTAATACCAGTACAATCAGCTGCTGTCGTGCCTGTTCCAACAGTAGCAACTCCTCCTGCAATGGCTCCAGAAGTGATTACCGATTAATGTAAGACATTGTTGTAGTTATTAATCTACAAGTTGGCCTGTATGATTATCTCCAAAAATTCATACATTTGGAGCCGACGTCATAATGACTATTTTTTACTATGCTTCAATGAATCACTATAGTTTAAAAAACGGTATGACAGATGGTTAACTATTCTGATGATCAATTTTGAATTATAGCGATGACTGATAATAAGCTCCCAGTTCCAGCAAATGAAGCCCAAAGATTAGATGCCTTAAAGCATTATAACATATTAGATACCCTTTCTGAAGAAGAATTTGATGCGATTACCCAATTGATTTCCTACATCTGTGAGGTATCGATTGCCCATATTTCTTTTATCGATGACAAACGACAGTGGTTCAAATCCATAATCGGTTTGGATGCCACGGAAGTACCAAGGGAAGATTCTTTTTGCCAATATACCATCATGGGAAGTGAGTTGGTTGAAGTTCCTGATACATTAGAACATTTTATCTTTAAAGATCACCCTCAGGTAATTGGTGGCCTGAAGGTACGTTTTTATGCCGGAGTTCCCCTTACAACTCCAGAAGGGCTTAATGTTGGAACTCTTTGTGCAATTGATATCGCTCCAAAAAAACTCAACAACGATCAGAAGAAATCCCTTGAGACGTTAGCCAAGCACATCATTACGCAGCTAGAGCTCAGAACCAATAATTTAGAATTAAAACATCAGACGCACGTTGCCAATCTTGCAGTAGCGGCAAAAGATACTTTCCTGGCCAATATGAGTCACGAAATCCGGACGCCAATGAATGCCATTATCGGCTTTACCGATTTGTTGGCGCAAAGCAACCTAGATCCCGTTCAAAGTGTGTATATCAGCAATGTGCAAATTGCCGGCGATAACCTGCTTACCCTCATCAACGACATATTGGATTTATCAAAAATTGAATCCGGACACTTATCGATCGAGACGCATCCTTTCAATCTGAAGAATACACTCAAGCACATTTATGATCTATTGAAAGTAAAAGCGGCCGAGAAAGACTTGGAATTCAACTTATTTCTGGATGCTGATATGCCTGAATTCATAGCCGGCGACAAGGGCCGGTTGAACCAGATTGTAATGAACCTTGCAGGAAATGCAGTGAAATTTACACACGAGGGTGAAGTAACCATTTCAGTAAAGAAGACGGCTGAAACCGCAGATGGTTTTACCATCAAGTTTTCTGTAAAGGATAGTGGAATTGGGATTCCAGAAGACAAACTGGAAACCATTTTTGAACGCTTCTCACAAGCAGAAGAAAATACCACCAGGCTGTACAAGGGAACTGGTTTGGGACTAAGCATCGTAAAGCAGCTGGTAGAACTTCAAAACGGAACCATCGAAGTAAAAAGCAAGATGGGGAGAGGATCGGAATTTTTCTTTTCATTGGATTTCAAGAAAGTTGATCTGTCTGAAATGATTCCTGTAATAGAAATTGCTCCGCAGAGCAAGCCGGTTGAAAAACTATCCATCCTTTTGTGTGAGGATAATATCCTGAATCAGAATCTGGCCAAAAGCGTGATCCGCAATTTCGGATTTGATTTGGATATTGCCAATAATGCTGCCGAATGCATCGATATGTTGTTGAACGGCAACTATGATGTCATCTTGATGGACCTTCAGATGCCCGTCAGGGATGGCTATCAGACCACTACCTTTATACGAAACGAATTAAGGCTCGATATTCCAATCATTGCCATGACAGCCCATTCGCTGATTGGCGAGCAGCAAAAATGTTTTGATATCGGAATGGACGGCTATGTCACAAAACCTTACAAGCAGGCCGACCTGCTCAACACCATCCTTTCGGTTTTAAACAAGAAACCATTCAGTGAAGACAAGGACATCGACTTTTCCTACCTCAACGAATTATCCGACGGAAACCAGGAATTCATAAAGGAAATGATTGATCTATTCGTAAATAAAGTTCCAAACGATATGAAGGAGCTGGAAGCAGCCATTGCCATAAAAGATTACGCCACCATAAGAGGCATCGCCCATACGTTAAGGTCTTCCTTGTCTATTTTTAAATTGGAAGCCCTATTTGAACACCTTGATCCAATCGAAAAAGAATCCATTGCCTTAGGATTCAGCACAGAAGCCGATCAGGAGTTTAAAATCCTAAAAGAAAAACTATCCAGTACTGTTGCATCACTCAAGAAACAGTCCGCATAAAAAAAAGACCGTCACTACTGACGGTCTTTTCATTTCTATAAGTCTCAAAATCTTTCAATCAAATAATTTTACCAAATCACCACCCTCAAGCTATCAGGCTGGTACATCTTGTCTCCGGGTTTTACATTAAAAGCTTTGTGGAATTCAGGCAGATTGGCCAAAACCCCATTCACGCGGTATTGAGCAGGCGAATGTACGTCTGTCATGATCTGCATTGCCAATGTCTCCTTCTTGTAGTTGATCAACCAAGCGTAACCATAGGCTAAAAAGTACCTTTGCTCTGGGGTGAAATCGCCAATCTTTTCATTGCTCTTGTATTGTTTCGTTTTCTTGAAAGCCTCAAGTCCCATCACTACGCCACCTAGATCCGCAATATTTTCACCTTGGGTGGCATCTCCATTCACAAACTTTCCAGGAAGCGGTTCAAACTTGTTGTATTGTGCCACGATGAGCTTTGTCTTTGCTTGAAATTTTGCGAGATCTTCCGCAGTCCACCAATTGTTTAGGTTACCATTTTCGTCGTACTGGCTTCCCTGATCGTCAAAACCGTGCGTGATTTCGTGACCAAAAGTTGATCCACCGATGATACCATATAAAACGGCATCGTCCGGCATCCTTCCTTCAAATCCTGGCACCAGGATGTTACAAGCCGGAATCACGATTTCATTATTGCTCGGATTGTAATACGCATTATACGTCTGCGGATAAATGCTCCACTCCTTGCGGTCGACCGGCTTTCCATATTTGCTGATCTCATAATCATAAGACCACCTGTTGGCTGCTATTGCATTCGCACAATAGGAATCCCTGCTGATCGAAAGACTGCTCATATCCTTCCATTGATCAGGATACCCAACCTTCATCACAATCTTATCCAGCTTGTTCAAGGCTTTCTTCTTGGTAGGCGCGCTCATCCAATCCAGATTCTTGATGTGCTCCGCATAAACCGTTCGGATGTTGTTTCCAATCTCCAATAACTTTTCCTTTGAGCCTTTAGGCAGATAGTCGGCTACATAAATCTGCCCGATTAGTTCTCCCAGGGCATCATTGGTATGATCCGTAATCTTTTTCCAACGTGGTTTTTGTTCGGTAATGCCATTCATCACCGTACCCCTGAAATGAAAAATCTCATCCCTGAAATCCTTGCTCAAATAAGTGCCATATTCTCCCAGCAATTGCGATTTCAAATACACTTTCCAATCCGCAATCGAGTAGCTTTTTACCATCTTGTCCAAGTTGGCATAGAATCCCGGTTGTGAAACGATAAGCGAATCTGCCTTTGCAATTCCAAAAGCCGGAAGTGCATTTTTCCAGTCAATATTTGGCGTAAGCTTTTGCAATTGTGCCAACGTCATCTTGTTGTAGTTCTTTACAGGATCCCGGAGTGCTTCCATCTTTAGTGATGATTTTGCCAATTCGGTTTCGAACTTTATGATTGTCGATGCGTCTTTCTTGGCCATTGCGGCATCAGTTCCGGCAAGTCTTGCCATCGCTTCCAGATGCTTCACATATTCCGTACGGATATTTGCCGTTTCAGCATCGGTGTTAAAATAATAGTCACGGTTACTCAATCCCAAGCCGCCTTGCCATAAAACAAGTGCGTGCTGGCTGCTGATCTTATCGTCCTGGGAAACCACCAATGTAAATCCAGCGGTAACGCCCATAGTATGCAGGTAGCCAATGGTACTGAACAATGATGCCACATCGGTAATCCCATCAATACGTTTCAAATCGGCTTCAAGCGGTTTCAAACCAGCCTTTTCTATGGCAATCGTATCCATTCCCGAAGCATAGAAATCTCCAATCTTCTGGATGTTGCTGCCTTTTTTGGCATTGGTTTCCTTGGCAGAGGTCTCACAGATCTTTCTGATTTGTGCCTGAACCGTATCTTCAATAGTATGGAAAATTCCGTTGCCCCTTTCGCTTGCTGGAATCGGGTTTTCCTTGAACCACCTTCCATTCGCATAGTTAAAGAAATCATCTGCAGGATTGATGGTAGTATCGCGGTGGGTCAATATCGGATCTTCCTGTTCAGAAAAATCCTCCTTTTTATTGCATCCAACGATAAACGTTGCCGATAGCGCAATTAGACAAAGGTTTTTAGTAATGTTCATAAATTTAATTTGAATAATAAAGGGCGAATATAAATAATATAGTAGAGCAATTGGGAAAATGAATTTAGTTTTTAAACAATTATCGATAATGACCAGCAATCCGAATCCTTTTTCAAAAAATTGAATACGGACAAGGAAACATCTGTCTTTTTATTCCAATCATTACATTTTTACAATTATGATTCCTGCCACTCAAATAAATTTGCATCCACAATATAAAATGTCTTCTGATATGAAAAGATTCGCTTTCTTCGCAGTGTTATTGTTCTCAAACTCCATCTTTGCACAGCAGCCTCCTTGCAGTTGCAATCAGGTGTTTGAGAAATTGGCAGCAAGAATTGAAACAGAATATCCCGGTTTTGAATATAAAACGAAGGATCGCACTGCCTACACAGCTTTTAAAGAAAGTCTTGCCAAAGAAGCCGAAATAGCTACCGGCGATGTTTGCCCCAAACTATTAAAAAAATACACCGATTATTTTAAAGACCCCCACATGTGGATTTCTTCAAGCGCAACTTCAGGAACAGACACCTCAAGAAATTCCATCGCAATTGACATCCAAGATTTCAAAAAGAAAATCCATTCCACAAAAGACAAGTACGAAGGCATCTGGTCGAACGAGAATTATACATTCGGTATAAAAAAAACCAGCGAAAAGGAATACACAGGTTTCATAATAGAGGCAAAATCCAACCTTTGGAAACCAAAAGACATCAAGTTCAAATTATTTTCAAACGACGAATTTGAATATGCCTTGCTTGACCGTACCCTGCAAAATGGAACCTACCAATTGTACGACGAAGGGATCTTATTTCTTGCAGGCGTGAACGTGTCACTCGTAAAGCAAACCCCAAAACCCACAGTTCCTGCCAAGCAGATCAAAGAAAAGCTACAAGAACTGGAAGGCTTTTATTGCAAAAAAATCAATCCCAAGACATCCATTGTAAAGTTTCCGAGCTTTGAATACCACCATTTAAAAACGATTGACAGCCTGATTGAAAACAATAAACCCCTGCTGGAAGAAAGCGAAAATCTCATCATCGACCTTCGTGGAAATCCCGGCGGAACAACCGATGCCTACAAAAAGCTGCTTCCCTACATTTCCGGAAGAACCATACGCCATTTCGGAGCCGAATATTTAGCCACACAAACCTATATCGATAACCTCGAAGCCTATAAGAAAACCCTTGTCAAGGATACGCCGACCGAAGGGATAGACAATCAGATCAAGAAGCTGAAAGAAAACTTAGGGAAATTTGTAAATTTTAATGCTTCCGAAAAACCCGAAATTATAAACCTGGCTGCAAAAAGTCCCAAGAATGTGATCGTTCTCGCTGACAAAGGTACCGGAAGTTCCGCCGAATATTTTTTAATCATTGCAAAGCAAAGCAAGAAGGTAAAAATATTCGGAAGTCCCAGTTATGGCGCATTGGATTATGGCAATGCCTATATGATCGATTTTGGCTGTAAAGATTACCAGCTGTTGATGCCTACGTACCGCGCCTTGCGATTGCCGAACTACCCTATTGACAACATCGGCATCCAGCCCGACCTATATATCGACAAGTCTGTAAAGGACTGGGTTGCCTTTGCGGTTGAATATTTGGAGGATTAAATCTGATAGCAGACAACGTTTTTAATTCCTTTGGTAAATCAAGTACCATTTTCAAAAAAAACATCTTCCAACCAAAATTTAAGAATAACTTATCTTATTTTCAAAACCCACAACCAAATAATCTCAGTAACTTTGTTAGGATCCCATTACCCCAACCAACTAAAAAAGATTATTTTATGGACGATACCAACAACACTTTCGAGGAGAAGCTCAACCAACTCTTTGTAACAGAAGACCAGATACCACAGGAACACCGAATCGAGGAACTCCACCAAAAGCGCTACCTCAGCAACGGCGAAATGAAAAACTGGAACGGCTCCGTTCACGAAGTCTACTCACCGGTTTACATCAAGACATCTGAAGGGCTACAACCAAAACTGATAGGCAGTTATCCTGTTGGCACGGAAAAGGAAGCACAAGAATCCCTCAATGCAGCCGTTGAAGCCTATAACGATGGCCGTGGCGAGTGGCCCACGATGCCCGTTTCGGAAAGAATCAAGCACGTCGAGCTGTTCACTAAAAAAATGATTGCCCGAAAAGAAGCCGTTGTCAAACTGATAATGTGGGAAATTGGAAAATCCCATGCAGATTCCATCAAGGAATTTGACAGGACCGTAGAATACATCTATGCCACCATCGATGCATTAAAAGACATCGACCGCGATTCGTCAGGATTTCAAATCGTGGAAGGTATTGCAGCTCAGGTGCGTCGTTCTCCACTTGGTGTCGTGTTGTGTATGGGACCGTTCAATTATCCGTTAAACGAAACTTTCACTACGCTGATTCCTGCATTGATTATGGGAAATACCATCCTTTTCAAGCCACCAAAATTTGGAACCTTGCTACATTATCCCTTACAGGAAGCATTTCAGGAAGCGTTTCCAAAAGGAGTCATCAACGTGATTTATGGCCGTGGAAATGTCATCATCCCCGGCCTGATGCAATCCGGAAAAATAAACGTACTGACCTTGATCGGCTCCAGCCGGGTGGCCAATGAACTTAAAAAGCAACATCCTAAAGTCAACCAGCTTCGTGCCGTTTTAGGACTGGATGCCAAGAATGCCTCCATCATTACCCAAAATGCCGACTTGGATCTGGCTGTAAAAGAGACACTCACAGGTTCATTATCCTTCAACGGGCAACGCTGCACGGCCTTGAAAATCGTATTTGTTCAAAAATCCATCGCCGATGCTTTCCTTGAGAAATTCAACAAGGCAGTATCCGATTTAAAATTTGGTCTTCCCTGGGACGAAGGAGTAAATCTAACCCCGCTTCCTGAACCCTATAAAATAGATTATCTCAACGATTGCATTGCCGATGCCGAAAAACACGGAGCAAAAGTGGTCAATGAAAATGGCGCCAAGACCAATGCTTCCTTCTTTTACCCTGCCGTGGTCTATCCTGTCAACAAGGATATGAAACTGTATTATGAAGAACAATTCGGACCAATCGTACCTATAGTTCCCTTCGATGATCTGGAAGAAACGATCCAATACCTAATCAATTCCACCCACGGACAGCAAGTGAGCATCTTCAGCAACAACTCCGATGAAGTGGCCTGGCTGATTGATCCTCTGGTAAACTTGGTAAGCCGTGTCAATGTCAACAGCCAGTCGCAACGAGGTCCGGATGTATTGCCTTTCACAGGAAGAAAAGACAGTGCCGAAGGAACTCTGTCTGTTACCGATGCAATCCGTTCTTTTTCCATCCGCTCTTTGGTCGCATTTAAGATGAATGAAAGCAATAATCTGCTTGTAAATGAAATCATTGATTCAGGAAAATCAAATTTCTTGAGTACAAAATTTATATTTTAATCCAATAAACACAAGGCTTTTGTACAATGCTTATTCCAACATAGATAAAATTTATGATAATTTTATTTCATAAGATGAAATAGCGTTGTACATTTGCCTAACGGTGTTAAACAATTTAATACTTTATAAAATGGCAAGCAAGGATCGAATTTTAAGACAGAAAGAAGAGACCAGGAAAAACATCCTGGACGCTGCCTATACTATTGCAAAGGAAGAAGGCTGGCAAAGTCTCAGTATGAGGAAAATTGCCGACAAGATTGAATATACGGCCCCAATCATCTACGAATATTTTTCCAACAAGGATGCCATATTGCAAGAACTGACTCTCAAGGGGTTTGTCTGCTTGACCAAAGATCTTGAAAAAGCCAAGAGCCTTTCAGCAGATCCAGCCGAGCAATTGGAAAAAATGTGGATGGCCTATTGGGATTTTGCTTTTGAAGATAAGGAACTTTATCAGGTAATGTACGGTGTTCAAATGAACTGTTGTTCTGAAAGATGTTCCGCAACTGAAAACCCCTACGATTTGTTTACAGGTGTGATTGCTGAAATAATGAAAAGCCAAAATCCATCAAGGGAAGTCATCAAGCAAAAATATTTTACATTCTTTTCCGTAATCCATGGATTGGTATCCGTAAATATGATTGGGAATGGCTTACCAACAATAACAAACGACCAGATTTTAAAAGATGCCATTGGTGGAATAATAAAATCCATACAATAAAAAAATTTTCAACTTTACTTAACAGTGATAAATAATTTAATACAAAAAGGCATTCTGCTTTTTTTTGAAATCTTACTTAACACTGTTAGATAGTTTAATACCAATTTAAAAGAAATAGCAACTACATAATTATATGCTTTTTTTCAACCTATCACTTAACAACGTTAGATAATTTAATAAAGATAAACAAATACTTAATACTAAATAAATACTATCAATTCTAATGTTCCACAAATTTAAAACCAATACTAAAATGAAAAATGCAATCCTGACCAGCTTCATTCTGGTACTCACACTAATTGGCTGCTCGGATAAATCCCAAGCCCCGATGGCAGTTGTGGCACCAGAACTTCCTGTATATGCCATCCAAGCTTCATCCGCCACTACTGATGCTGAATATCCTGCTTCTATTCAAGGAACTGTAGATATTGAAATCCGTCCACAAGTAAGTGGCAACCTGGAAAAAGTCTTTGTTGACGAAGGTGCCCTTGTTTCAAAAGGACAGGCGTTGTTCAAGATCAACGAGCAACCTTTTCGTGAACAATTGAACAATGCCTTGGCAAGCCAGCATTCTGCAGAAGCAGCTTTAATCAATGCTCAATTGGAAATCGATAAATTGACTCCACTCGTTCAAAACAAAGTAGTTTCAGATTATCAATTGAAAACGGCTAAAGCATCCCATAGGATTGCTACCGCCAATCTTGACCAAGCAAAAGCCATGGTAGGTTCTGCAAGAATCAATTTAGGCTACACAACCATCACTGCTCCAGTAAGTGGTTACATCGGACGTCTTCCAAAAAAACAAGGAAGCTTGGTTTCATCTGCCGATATTGAACCACTGACCAAACTTTCAGACGTGCACGAAGTATATGCCTACTTCTCCCTTGGAGAAACTGATTTCATCAACTTCAAGGCGCAATATTCTGGAAACACTATTAATGACAAGATCAAGAAATTACCACCTGTTACCCTGATTTTAGCCGATAATAATGCTTACACAGAAACAGGAAAAATCGATATGGTAGACGGTCAATTTGATAAAAATACTGGAGCCATAACACTTCGCGCTACTTTCCCAAATTCAAAAGGCTTGCTTCGTTCTGGAAACACGGGAAGAGTTCGTTTAGAAATCCAACACGGCGATGCGATTCTGGTTCCACAATCAGCCACTATTGAAATGCAGGATAAAGTTTTCGTCTTTACGGTTGACAAGGAAAACAAGGTGGCCAGAATGCCCATCACAATTATTGGCAAAAGTGGTTCAAACTATCTGATCAAGGATGGCGTAAAATCGGGTGACCAGATTGTATTAAGCGGTATCGACAAGCTTCAGGAAGGCCAGGCAATCCAACCTGAAAAAGCAGCAAAGATTGCTCAAGTAACTAACAAAAAATAATTTCTACAAAAATGTTCAAGATATTCATACAAAGACCGGTACTTGCAACTGTGATCTCCATCTTATTGGTGATTCTAGGTGTACTCGGGCTTACAAAATTGCCTTTACAACAGTTTCCAGATATTGCCCCGCCATCCGTTTTGGTAACCGCTGTATATCCTGGAGCAAATGCTGAAACCGTTTTACGTTCGGTAGCACCCTCTCTAGAAGAATCTATAAATGGTGTGGAGAATATGACTTATATGAGCTCGACAGCCAGTAACGACGGTACTTTGGCAATTACAGTTTTCTTTAAATTAGGTACTGATGCCGATCAAGCTGCAGTGAATGTGCAAAATAGAGTCGCACAAGCTACAAGCCAATTGCCTTCGGAAGTAGTACAGCAAGGTGTCATCACTGCAAAACAGCAAAACAGTTTCATCATGGCCATCGGGATGTCAACCGAAGATGAAGCAAAATACGACCAGACGTTTGTTGCCAATTATGCACAAATCAATATTGTTCCAGAAATCAAGCGTATTCCGGGAGTTGGTTCGGCTGCCATTTTTGGAGGTACGAAAGATTATTCGATGCGTGTCTGGTTAAATCCGACGCAAATGGCAACTTACAATGTGACGCCAAATGAAGTCATGGCTGCTATTCAAGACAAGAGTTTGGAAGCCGCACCAGGTAAATTCGGGGAAAGAAGCAAGGAAGTTTTCGAATATGTGATTAAATACAAAGGAAAACTGACCAAGCCGGAAGACTATCAGAACATTGCCATCCGTTCTAACAACGATGGTTCTATTCTTCGCCTTAAAGATGTTGCCAGGGTAGAGCTCGGCTCTTATTCTTACAACAGTTTGACCCGTTTGAATGGTAAAAAAGGAATTGTGATCGGTATCATTCAGTTGGCCGGTTCCAACTCAAATGACATCCAGGTTGCGATCAACGAATTGATGATCAAAGCTTCGAAAGATTTCCCAAAAGAGATAAAGCACAATATATTTTACAGCACGAAAGTTTCCTTGGATCAATCCATCGAACAAGTACAGCATACCTTGATTGAAGCATTTATCCTGGTCTTTATCGTTGTATTTCTTTTCCTTCAGGATTTCAGATCGACTTTGATTCCGGCAATTGCGGTTCCTGTAGCAATCTTGGGAACATTCTTTTTCATGCAATTGTTCGGATTTTCGATAAACCTGCTAACGCTTTTCGCTTTAATCTTAGCGATTGGAATTGTGGTGGATGATGCAATCGTGGTCGTCGAAGCCGTGCATGCCAAGATGGAACACAAGCATTTGTCACCCAAAGTAGCAACACACGAAGCCATGCACGAAATTACCGGAGCGATTATCTCGATTACCTTGGTAATGGCTGCAGTATTCTTACCTGTTGGTTTTATGGAAGGCTCTACAGGAGTTTTCTACCGCCAATTTGCTTTTACTATGGCAATTGCAATTGTAATTTCCGCTGTAAACGCCTTGACATTGAGTCCCGCATTAGCTGCTTTGTTCTTGAAAGACAATCACGCAACACAGGACGATGAAAAACCATACGCAAAACCAGGCTTCAAGGAAAAATTCTTCATCGGATTCAACAACAGTTTCACTGCCTTGACGAATCGCTATGTGGGCGGATTGAAATTCTTGATTCGAAACAAATGGGTCAGTCTGGGAGGTTTGGCTTTGATAACGATTGCTACAGTTATAATGGTCAGAACCACTCCAGCCGGATTTATTCCAACAGAAGATCAAGGGTTTATTGCGATTGCAGTGAACACACCTTCAGGAACTTCTTTGGACGGAACCCAGAAAGTAATGACCGAAGCGGAAAATATACTGCGAAAATTAGATGCCTCGAGAGATGTAACCGCAATTTCAGGTTTCAATTTGTTGACGAATTCTACAAGTCCGTCTTCAGCAATTGTTTTCGTATTGCTTAAACCAAATGAAGAACGTGGTGATGTTAAAGACATCAATGAAATAATGGGCCAGGTTCAAGGTAAATTAGGTGCTATTTCTGGAGGAAGTTTCTTCGTGTTCAGTTTCCCAACCGTACCAGGTTTCAGCAACGTAGAAGCTTTAGATGTGGTTCTACAGGATAAGACCGGTGGCAAGCTCGATAAGTTCAGCGGAGTTTCCCAAACCTTTATTGGAGAATTGATGAAACGTCCGGAAATTGCCGTTGCCTTTACTTCGTTCAAGGCCGATTATCCGCAATTGCAATTGGACATTGATGATGCCAAAGCAGATCAATTAGGGGTAAAAGTAAAAGATATCCTGCAGACTATGCAAGCTTACTTTGGTAGTGCCCAAGCTTCTGATTTCAATCGATTCGGGAAATATTACAGAGTAGTTGTTCAGGCAGATATCGACGACAGGGCAGATCCTTCGGCCATCAACAATGTTTTTGTCAAAAATAAAAATGGTGAGATGGTTCCGATCAATACTCTGGTAAAACTAAGCCGTATCTATGGTTCTGAAACGGCTTCGAGATACAACTTATTCAATTCCATTTCGATCAATGCAATTCCTAAGCCTGGTTTCAGTTCTGGAGATGCCATCAAAGCCATTGAAGAAGTTGCGGAACAGCAATTGCCAGCCGGTTACAGTTATGAATTTTCAGGGCAGACCCGTGAAGAAATTTCTTCCGGAGGACAATCGGCAACGATTTTCTTATTGTGCTTGATTTTCATTTATTTCTTGCTTGCCGCACAATACGAAAGCTATATTTTGCCTTTGGCGGTAATATTCTCAATCCCTACAGGAATCTTCGGAGTATTTGTGGCCATCGGTTTGACTGGAATTGAAAACAATATTTACGTGCAAGTTGCCCTCGTAATGCTTATCGGACTGCTCGCCAAGAATGCGATCCTGATCGTAGAGTTTGCGGTACAAAAAAGAAAATCGGGTCAGGCATTGGTCAAAGCAGCAATCGACGCAGCAAAATTACGTTTGCGACCAATTATTATGACATCATTGGCTTTTGTTGTAGGATTGATTCCAATGATGAGCGCCACGGGACCATCTGCACAAGGTAACCACTCTATCAGTATTGGTGCCGCCGGAGGTATGATTTCTGGAGTAATTCTAGGTTTGTTTATCATTCCGGTTTTATTCATCGTATTCCAATATTTACAAGAAAAATTCAGCGGAAAACCAATCGCTGTAATCCATAACGAAGAAAAATAATGAAAAAACACATCAATAAATACCTTGCCGTACTCGTACTTCTTGCCTTGTCCGCTTGTAAGATTTCCGAAAATGTCGAGATACCGAAAGAGGCAATTCCTGAAAGTTTCAGAAATACTACTGCCGAAGATTCCACTTCAATTGCCGATTTGGAATGGAAGCAATTCTTCAAGGATGCTTCCCTTTTAAGACTCATCGACAGTGCCGTTGCCAAAAACAACGACTTGCAGGTCGCTCAAAAAAACATCGAGGCCGCTCAATGGCAATTGAAGCAAGCCAAATGGAACAATGTTCCTGAACTGAACCTTCAAGTTACCGGAACTTCTAGCCGGCTTTCGGATAACAGCTTGAACGGTCTGAGCACCAATAATTTTCTTGGCCAGCACCATATTGAAGATTACAACGCAGCATTAGGACTCTCCTGGGAAGCTGATATCTGGGGAAAAATAAGAAGCCAGAAAAAAGAAGCCCTGGCAAAATACCTGCAATCGGGCGAAGCCAAGAAAGCATTGCAAACTACTGTTGTTGCCAATGTTGCAAAAGGCTATTACAATCTTTTGATGATGGATGCACAATTGGCGATTGCCAGAAAGAATCTGACTTTGAACGACAGTACATTATTCGTAATCAACCTGCAATATGAAGCAGGACAAGTAACTTCTTTGGCAAAACAGCAAGCTGAAGCACAACAGTCGGTTGCGGCACAATTGATTCCGCAATTGGAACAAAACATCGCCATCCAGGAAAATGCCTTGAGTATCCTTGCGGGAAGTTTTCCTGGAAAAAAAGAACGCAATACCGATTTGAATGCCATTGGCTTGAATGATGACACATCCGCTGGATTCCCGTCTTCATTAGTGAGCAGAAGACCTGATGTCCATTTTGCAGAATTGGGCTTGCAGGCCGCCAACGCCAAAGTGGGCATCGCCAAAGCCTATTTCTATCCAAGCTTGAAAATTACCGCTACTGGTGGCTTGAATTCTTTCGAATCCAGCAATTGGTTCAATATTCCTGCTTCCTTATTCGGTACTGTTGCCGGAGGCTTGACCCAGCCTATTTTAAACAGCAAGCGGATCCGTGCCCAATTTGAAGTAGCGAAAATTGAACGCGAAAAGGCTGTCATCCAATTCCGTCAATCGGTATTGATTGCCGTTGGCGAAGTATCGGATGCCTTGGTACAGGTTGAAAAGCTAAAGGAACAGCAAAGCATCGTAGCCAACAGGGTGAACACCTTGCAAACTGCCATCAAAAATGCAAACATGCTCTTCAAGAATGGAATGGCCAATTATCTGGAAGTCATTGTCGCACAAAGCAATTTATTGCAAAGCGAATTGGAACTGGCAACTATAAAACGCTCCCGTCTGGATGCCGATGTAAGCTTATATCGGGCTTTGGGTGGAGGCTGGAAATAAAAAATAAAGGTTTGTTTTAGATTTGTTTTTATTTGTTTCTCCGAATCAATTGCCCGAAATTCAAGTACGGCAATTGATTTTTTTTTCTAAAACCTTGCAGGTTTTAGAATAACAATCTATTTATGATACCTACAAGGTTTTCAAAACCTTGCAGGAGTACAATGAAATATTTTTTTTCAGTAGAATCACAACCATTCAATTTATAAACTAAATTTATGCAGATTTAAATACAACACAGATTGCACAAATTTTCACATATTTATTATTGTGTCGCTTTCGTTATTTATCTATTTGATACTATAGAATCTATGTAAATCTGTGTTTATATTAAAAATTACAATCTGTGTAAATTTGTGAAATCTGTGTTTAATAACTATAAAAGATGCAAGAAAACTTCTTATTTCAGGCAATGATATATCTCGCCGGTGCCGTAATAATGGTACCCATTGCCAAAAGACTCGGTCTCGGTTCAGTACTGGGCTATCTCGTTGCTGGTGTTGTAATCGGGCCTTTTTGTTTTGGTTTTATAGGAACCGAAGGACACGACATCATGCACTTTGCCGAATTTGGCGTAGTGATGATGCTTTTTGTAATCGGTTTGGAGCTTGAACCATCGCGTTTGTGGCGTATGCGAAAAACCATCGCCGGAATGGGCGGACTGCAAGTACTCGGAACCACCATCCTAATTACTGCATTGGCGACGCTTTTTGGAATGGATTTCAAAACTGCCTTGGTTTTAGGAATGATTGTTTCCATGTCGTCCACGGCAATCGTGATGCAGACCTTGGAAGAAAAGGGCTGGATGAAATCCGTTGCAGGGCAGAGTTCCTTTGCCGTCTTATTGTTTCAGGATCTGGCCATCATCCCAATGCTGGCATTGTTTCCGCTTTTGGCAGATGATACGCTAAAATCGGCTTCCACCACTGTCGCCCATACCACACTGATCGATACGCTGCCTGAATGGAGCCAACCATTTATCGTGTTGCTTGCCGTTGCAACGGTTATCTTTATTGGAAAATACGTCCTCAGGCCCGTTTTCCGCTTGATGGCGAAAACTGGAATGCGCGAAATGTTCACTGCTACTGCCCTTTTGCTTGTCGTGGGAATCGCCGTTTTGATGACATCAGTTGGCTTAAGCCCGGCTCTTGGAGCTTTCCTGGCTGGAGTAGTATTGGCCAACAGCGAATACCGCCACCAATTGGAAATCGCCATCGACCCGTTCAAAGGATTGCTTCTCGGCTTGTTTTTTATAGCCGTGGGGAGTTCAATCGACTTTGAATTATTGATCAGCAAACCTTTTCTTATAGTAGGCCTGGTCATCAGCTTGATGCTCATAAAGACCGTTGTGCTCTTTAGCCTGGGACGAATTTTCAAGGTACGAAATGCTCAAAACCTAATTTTCAGTGTCGGATTGAGCCAGATTGGAGAATTTGCGTTTGTCTTGCTGAGCTTCTCTTTTCAGGAAGGCATCCTGGGGAAAGAAATTACCGATCTGATGATGGCCGTTACTGCAATAAGCATGGCCCTCACCCCTATAATGATGGTCCTGAACGAGAAATTCCTTATCCCGCGCCAATGCGCGGCTATGAATCCAACAGGTTATATTGAAAGGGAAACCGATGTCGAGGAGCAGGACAATCCTGTCATCATTGCCGGATTTGGCCATTTCGGGAATACCATCGGGCGATTCCTCAAAGCCAACGACATCCCGACAACCGTGTTGGACAATGACAGTGACAATGTAGATTTTCTCCGCAAGATGGGCTTCAAGGTCTATTATGGGGATGCCACACGTTATGATTTATTGGAAATTGCCGGAGCAAAAAAGGCCGAGATCATCGTGATTGCCATCAACGACCAGGAAAAGCGTTTGGAAATGATAGAAACCGTGAAAAAGCACTTTCCTAATTTGTATATCCTGGTTCGTTCGTCCAACCGTTATGATGCCTACGACCAGATGAATGCCGGAATCATGCACATCTACAGGGAAACACTCGATACAAGCTTGCGTGTGGGTGTTGATGTATTGAAAATTTTGGGACACAACAGAACGGAAGCAGCCCAAGCGGCAAAAACCTTTTTTACACACGATGAAAGAACGCTCAAATACCTCTCGAGCATGCGAAATACCGAAGCTGAATACATCAACGCTGCAAGGGAAAAAAGCGAGGAACTGGAGAAACTTGTCCTTGCCGACCGCGAGGCAATCCGGATTCAAAATGCTGAAAGTGCCTTGCTGATTGAGTAATTTTTCAAAACGATTGAAGAATTCTTTTAAAATCAGTCGAATCTGTGAAATCTATGGGTAAATTCTCAATGCTTTAGAAAATTAAAGATTGATTGTATAAAGTTTTTTTGCCACAGATTTCACGGATTATAAAGATTTCCACCGATTGATTTTAAAATCTGTATAATCTGTGGCTAAATTCTCAAGCTCCATCTACAAGTTTGTTATTATAAAGAAGAATTTATAAAAGTTGTATCTTAGTAATCAAACACTGATTGCCATGAAATTCATTTCAGATTTACTTGCCCAAATCGAGCACCGCCCCTGGGAACTTCCTAAAGGAAATTGGAAATACTATCAGGAATGGAACAATGCACTCTTTATCCATTGGGGAATTCCTGCTGACATTTTGCAAAAATACCTTCCCGCAAATCTAATCCTTGATACCTTTGAAGGAAAGGCCTATGTTTCACTCGTTGCTTTCACAATGGAGAAAATCCGCCCCAGGCAATTGCCTGCCGTTTCCTATCTTTCTGATTTTCACGAAATCAATCTTCGTACGTATATCGACATCGACAACAAGAAAGGTGTCTATTTTATAAGCATGGAAGCCGGCAAAAGTCTTTCGGCCTTTATTGCCCGAAGCATGTCGGGATTGCCTTATGAAAAAGCCCTGATGTTCAGGGACGATAAAAGCTATACTTCCAAGAATGCCAAAAGGGACTTTGCATTGGATGCCGTTTTTGAAATAAAGGAAACAATACCCATCAAAACCGAACTCGACCGTTGGCTGACCGAACGCTACAGCCTGTATCTGGATGAAAAAAACAGCCTCTATCGCTATGAAGTGCATCACAAGGAATGGGAAATAAAGAATGTAGAAGTCAAAACACTCAATCTGAAATACAAGATTGGCGACTTGGATTTCTCCAAACTGAAACCGGACCTGATGCATTATTCGGACGGCGTGAAGGTCTTGGCTTGGGGAAAAGAGAAAGTAAAATAAGATGCTTTTCCATGATTTTATAGAACTTGATTGAAAAGCCTCAAGAGGATGTAGTTTTTTGACACTTGGTTTTCAGGATGTTTTTTTATGTATATTTAGGAGAGGAGAAATCCAAGTTGTATTGGTTATAATTCCTTTTTTGGGAAAATTGAAAATAAAATTCTAATGATTGTAAGATTTGAAGAACCAAAAGATAACTGGATTAAAGTTTACCTAAAAAAGGATGATTTTAATCTAGAATTTAATGCTAGTGCCATTCCAGACAATCCTATAGCGGAATTAATAAGTTCACTTGTAAAAATTTCGAATGGAATTTCATCTACTATGATCTGGAATACTGAACCTGAAAAATATATTTTAAAATTTGAAAAGCAAAGTGAAGACTATCAATTTCAGATTGTTAAATATTCAAACAATAAAAATCAATCTTTACTTTTCACTTTAGATGGAGATTTTACTAAAATAATAGTCCCTTTTTATAGAGCAATTAAAAATCTATTTTCAGCAGAAATAAACGAAAAGGATTGGCCAATGCAAGACATTGAAAAAATTGAAAAATTAAAATTAAAAGTTAAGGAAAATAAAATCATTCAAAACCATCGCCAAGTATAATCGGAATTAAAAAAACCCAACCTAATATGAAAAATCAATTCGAAGACGTAATCCAAAAGGCCTATTCCGCTTTTAACGAAAGAAATATTGACAATGCGTTATCGACAATGCAACCAGATGTACAATGGTCAAAAGCTTGGGAAGGAGGCTACATAAGCGGCCATACTGAAATCAAGGAATACTGGACCAGGCAATGGACGGAAATCAATCCGAATGTCCAACCTGTTGGTTTTACCGAAAGGGAGGATGAAAACTTGGAAGTTAAAGTGCATCAGAATGTAAAAGACTTGCAAGGCAATTTGATGTTTGATGGAATGGTAAAGCATGTCTATACTTTTCAAGACGGACTTATAAAGACTATGGACATTGAGCTGGTTGAGAATAATTAATGCTTCAGTCTGTGAATTTAGATTAGCATCAACCGAATCTACAAATGAAAAACAAAGAGTTACAAGCAATCAAATCCAACTCTAAGCACTTTACAAAAGTGATAGTACTTGAGTTCACGTATTGCATCTTGGTCTTTTCCTGCTTTCTGTTTATAAAAGGTAATATCATCAAGGATTATCAGAATCTTATACCGCTTGTTTATTTAATATTTCTATTTGTTATTCCATTGGCATTTAATCTTTATCAGATTTTTAAATTCAGGAAACAATTGGAATACGGAAAATCAAGCAATTATAGTATTACAGCTATTTTAATGATGTGGATGATGCTTACTTTTTTGTTGTAATTAAATCAGAACTATAAAATGAATCAACCACTATCTCCCTTAATTCAAGTAACTGAATTACTAGAATTATATAAATCAGAACACGTAATAATTGTTGATGCGAGTAATGGAAAAAATGCTTACGAAAACTATCAGCATCAGCATCTAGACAAGGCTCTGTTTGTGGATTTGAATACTCAACTTGTAGATATAAAAGAAGATCATGCAAATGGTGGAAGACATCCCTTGCCAACCATAGAACAATTTTCAGAAACGTTATCGGGTTTGGGAATTTCGAAAGAAAGTCATGTTGTGGTGTATGACGATAAAAACGGATCAAATGCGTCAGCTCGGTTCTGGTGGATGTTAAAAGCTATAGGACACGAAAAAGTGCAGGTGCTTGATGGCGGTTTTCAGGAAGCAGAACGAGTAGGTTTTCCGATAAATTCTGAAAAAGTAATCCTAAAAAAATCTGAGCCTTATGCAATTGAAGATTGGAAACTCCCCGTTTCCACAATTGAGGAAGTTGAAAAAGTTGCCAAAGATCATAGGCATATTGTAATTGATGTCCGTGACAGCGAACGCTATCGTGGCGAAAAGGAGCCCGTCGATTTGATTGCCGGACATATTCCAGGAGCCATAAATATTCCATTTACTGAAAATCTAAACGAAATGGGTTTGTTCCTTTCTCCAGAAAAATTAAAGGAAAAGTACTTGAAAGCCTTTGATGCTATTCCAACCGACAACATCATTGTGCATTGCGGTTCTGGGGTAACGGCTTGTCATACGCTCTTGGCAATAGCCTGTGCCGGATTGGATATTCCGAAATTGTATGTTGGTTCTTGGAGCGAATGGAGCAGGAACAAGGTGTAGCTTACACCTTATCTCCCACAACTTCTTCCTTATTCCTTTCAAATTTATTCTTCCTTAGATTCATACCATAAGTATAATTGGTAGAAAGAATGACATCGTTGCAATCGAAATGCTTGATGACGCCATTGTTTTGAAGGGCTACAACCCAGCAAGTGTTTTGATGCATTCCGTAATCAATAATAAAGATAGCCTGTCCTGTTCCCAGAGGTGTTTCAACAAGAATAGAAGGTTTTAATTGATGTATCATAGCGGTTTAATTTTTTAATAAAAGTAACCGACTTGCTATTTTCAAGTTTATATGATTTTTGGAATTACTTATAGCTTTCACGCTTGAACAATTCTTAATTTATCTTAACTAAAGGGTTAGGAATCATAAAGATCGATTTTTTGCCCTTACATGTATTGGTCAAAAAAGCTTTACAATCAGTTGAATAACAGCATAAAAAAATCCCGATAAATCGGGATCTTGAAATAATGCTCGTTGCTTATTGTCTCGTAAACAAGACAATTTCGCCATCTTCACCTTGAATCTTCAATTCGGTATTGGTCAGCAATAGGATGTCTGCCGTATCAACTTGACTACCTTCGTAGCTGACGGTCAGCGTGTTTCCGGTTTTGATGTAGGTTCCGCTGTCAGTAAAAACCTCGCAAGGAGAATCAAAGGAGTCATAGTCGACATCATTGAAAACACCATCTGCTGTCAGTTCAACGTAATCCTTGTCACATCCATCCTCATGGTCTGGATAATCGATCAATAAATTTCCTGAACCTACCTTGGAGTAGGTCCATTTTCCGACGATTGAGGCATTTGTACCTGTATCGTTTCCGTTGTCGTCGCTTCCACACGAGCCTAATGATAGTGCCAAAGCAGATAGGAATAGAATGCTTACTTTTTTCATAGCTGTTTTATTTTATTTAGATACAAATTAATCCTTATGGTTTTTAAATTCAAGCTTATAAGGAAAGTATTAACATATAAATCTTAATGGGGAAGCTTGTCTTTCAACAATCCGTAGACAAAAGTGCCGATCATGGCTCCAAGCAAAATTACAGCCACGCTCCAAAAACCGGCTCCGATAAGGATAAAGATAGGCCCCGGACAAGCTCCAACCAAGGCCCAGCCCAGACCAAAGAACAAACCTCCTACCCAATAACGGAAAGAGCCTTTTTCCTTGTCTGCAATAACGATTGGTTTTCCTGTGATGTCCTTGATGTTTCTTCTTTTGATGATCTGGATGCCGATGATTCCTGTAAACACTGCCACGCCAATGATTCCGTACATATGGAAAGACTGGAACTGGAACATTTCGTAGATGCGGTACCAGGAAACGGCTTCGGATTTGGTAAGCACGATTCCGAAAAGGAAACCAACCAGGAGGTATTTTATAAATTTCATTGTATTTTTTTCTAAAGGTTAAAAGAATGCTTTTACAAATTGCCAGGGTCGAACCCTTACAATTGAAGGAATATCTAAAAAATAAGAGGCAAGAGAAAATGTGCCATTATCAAACCTCCTACAAAGAATCCGATGACTGCTTTCAGCGAAGGAATTTGCAGGTTGCTGAGTCCAGAAATGGCGTGCCCTGATGTGCAACCACCAGCATAACGCGAACCGAAACCGATCAGGATGCCGCCAACAAGCAAGATGGCCAGCATTTTTGGAGAACTGAAAACTTCATTGCCAAAAAGGGCTTCTGGAGCCAGTTTTCCGTTGGGTGCGTCGATATTGAGGGTTGCCAATTGTTCAATTGTTTTTGGATTGATAGCAACATTTGTTGGATCGCTCATATAATGCACGGCTACAAAACCACCTAGCATTGCTCCTAACAGAACAACCAAATTCCAGATTTGTGATTTCCAGTCGAAACGGAAAAACTCGGCAAATTTATCGGCTCCGGCCAAGGTGCAAAGCGTCCGGATGTTGGAAGACATTCCGAAAACTTTTCCGAAATAGTTGAGCAGTAACATTACCATCCCGATTAAAAATCCTGAGACATACCATGGCCAGGTTTGCGTAATTGAATCCATATTAAAAATTTATTTGGGTATAATTTGAATTTGCTGATGCAAAAATAGCAATTCAAATCATTTTTCGGACGAAATACCAACGTATTAAAATAAACGCTTAAATTTGGGTGCTTAATTTAAAGTTGAAAATGAAAAAATTTGCAATCGAAATCAAATGGGGAATCCGCTACTTTTTTGCCTTTCTTGTTTGGGTATATGTTGAAAAGATGAGTGGATATTACAACGAAAAGATTAATGATTATTTTTTGTACTCGATGTTGTTCACTTTTATTGCAATTTTCATCTATGTTATGTCAATAAACGACAAGAAGAAAAACTATTTCCATAACAATATGGACTGGAAACAGGGTTCCGTTACCGGAATCTTTATGACCATCGTGATTGCAATCCTGATGCCATTGTGTCAAATCATAATCCATAAAGGAATGGCCCCAGAATTTTTTCCAAACATGATTGAAAATTCCGTTTCAAAAGGCACTAAAATGGAAGATGCAAAAGCATATTTCAACCTATCGAGTTATATTTTCCAAAGTGTCTTTTCAGTACTGTCTTTCGGTGTAGTAATTTCAGCGATTGTGGCTTACTTTTTGCAAACCAAAACAATAAAAAAATAACCATGAAATTAAAAACTGTTTTTTCAGGATTGCTTTGCATGCTTCTCTTGGCTTCGTGCGTGAGTACAAAATCGACGCTTAAAAATGTTGACGACAATGCTCCTGATCTGGTATTAACGAAGAACAATGTTTTTCAGATTACGGAATACAGCAAAGATTCAAAATACGGTTATCACAAGGACTATCCTATCAATATCTTTTACAAGAATACGAAGAACGATTCCATCAACCAGCCTCGTTTTCTTAATACTTTGGCAGGACCAAATGGAGAAAAAATATTCTTTAAAAAATTAGAAAACTGTTGTCCGTTTCCTTCCAAGAAAAGTGAATTTGGGGCTGCCCTGCTAGAAGTATATGAAGTAAAGTGGGTTGGACAAAAAAAACCTGTGAAGCTTTACATCAACATCTATGAGAAAAGCGTATTGATGGTTCCGGTTGGCTTTACCTTGAAACAGTTTTAACCCCAAACCTACTGCCCTAGCCCTGATAGAAATAAAAATCCTTTTTTAAGGAAAGACTATTTTTTACGAAATTTACAGAGCGACCAACGGAAGCTCCTGCAAGTTCCTGTAAAAAAAGTATTTACTAGAAAAGATTGAAAAGTATAGCAGGAAAAGCTTCATAAAAAAAACTTAATTCAAGAACACAAATTCACGATTGATAGTTATCTTTGCACCGTCAAAAACTACATTATGAATCTACAAAATATTCCAAAAATTAAACATCTGAACAGCGGTAATTTCTTTCTTTTGGCTGGGCCTTGCGCTATCGAAGGAGAAGAAATGGCTTTGAGGATTGCCGAAAAATTAGTTGCTGTTACAGATAAACTACAAATCCCTTACGTTTTTAAAGGTTCTTTCAAAAAAGCAAACCGTTCCAGGATTGACAGCTTCTCTGGAATTGGAGACGAAAAGGCGTTGAAAATCCTTAGGAAGATTTCTGAAACATTTGATGTTCCAACCGTTACCGACATCCATACCAATGAGGATGCTGCAATGGCTGCCGAATATGTAGACGTTTTACAGATTCCTGCTTTCCTGGTACGCCAGACTGATCTGGTTGTAGCTGCAGCCAATACTGGAAAGGTTGTGAACTTGAAGAAAGGACAATTCATGAGTCCGGAAAGTATGAAACATGCCGTTCAGAAAGTACTGGATTGCAACAACCAAAGCGTGATGGTTACCGACAGGGGAACAATGTTTGGTTACCAGGATATGATTGTGGACTACCGCGGAATTCCTACGATGCAACAATATGCCACTACGGTTTTGGACGTAACCCATTCTTTGCAACAACCCAACCAAACCGTTGGTGTAACAGGCGGAAGACCTGATATGATTGAAACGGTTGCAAAAGCTGGAATTGCTGTTGGTGTTGACGGTATTTTTATCGAAACGCATTTTGATCCTGCAAATGCAAAAAGCGATGGAGCCAATATGCTTCATCTGGATTATTTTGAAGGCTTGATGACCAAATTGGTTGCGATCAGGCAAACTGTAAATTCTTTTTAATTATCACTTTTATTACCCTATTACCTTGAAACATCCATTATTGGTTGTACTCACTTTTTGTATCTTTTCACAGTACGCTTCTGCACAAGAATTAGCAGAAAATCCGGAAAAATACACCGCTCATAACAAAGGAAAATTCTTTATCTCGTGGGGAGGAAACCGCGAAAACTATTCCAAATCTGATATTCATTTTAAAGGTGACGGTTATGATTTTACATTGAATAATGTAAAAGCCGACGACAAGCCAAAAGGATATCATATTGATTATCTGAATCCGGCAAGGATGACCATTCCGCAAACCAATCTGAGGTTGGGTTATTTTATTACCGACCATTACAGCGTAAGCATTGGGGTAGACCATATGAAATATGTGATGCGTCAGAACCAGACTGTAAACATGACGGGAACTATCGACGGTTATGCACCCTATGATGGTACTTACAACAATACACCACAAGTTTTAGAAAAGGAATTCCTGACTTTTGAACATACGGACGGCTTGAATTATGTCCATGCTGAATTTTCAAGATTTGATGATGTTTCTTCGTTGTTTAAGATTGGAAATACCGACAAGATCCAAATCAATCTGACCGAAGGAATTGGTGCGGGTATTTTATACCCTAAAACAAATACCAAGATTCTAGGCAAGGAACGTTACGATCAATTTCATGTTTCGGGTTATGGCCTTTCCGCAAAAGCCGGCATAAACATCACCTTCTTTAAATATTTCTACCTTCAGGGAGAATTAAAAGGCGGTTATATCGATATGCAGGATATTCGAACAACCAAGAGTACCAACGACTCCGCTTCACAGCACTTTATGTTCTTCCAGAGGATCATTTCCGTGGGAGGAATTTTCAAAGTCTGATCGTTCAAGATATAATTTCAAAATAGTCATCATTTTATTTGGTGGCTATTTTTTTTATTATTTACTTTGCAATTCAAAGTACTTTAAAATGGAAGCGAATAAATACCTTCAGGATATCCAGGATATCAAAAACATGATGAGCAAATCAACACAATTCATTTCACTAAGTGGGATGGCGGGTGTCTTAGCTGGTGCTTATGCACTTATTGGTGCTTTCTATGTCAATTATTTGATTAAAAGCCATTCTTCCTACTACATTACTTTGGAAAGCACCACTTTTAAGTTGATACTTGCCACAGCCTTTATTGTCCTGTCACTTTCCTTGATCACAGCCTATGTCTTAACGTCACGAAAAGCCAAAAGGCTAGGTGAAAAAGTATGGAATCCATCATCAAAAAGATTGGTTTTGAATTTTGCCATTCCGTTGTGTACAGGTGGCATTTTTGCCTTGCTCCTATTGAAAAACGGACATTATGGATTGATTTCTCCAGTAGTGCTTATTTTTTATGGCCTGGCCTGTGTAAACGCCAGCAAATATACCTTCAGGGATGTTCGCTATCTAGGCATTACAGAAATCATCCTGGGCTTGATTGCCATTGAATTTTCAGGCTATGGCTTGCAGTTCTGGGTCGCTGGCTTTGGAGTCTGCCATATCTTATACGGTACTTTCATGTATTTTAAATACGAAAGGAATCAATAGTATACTATAATTCAATACAGCATCAAATGAAAAAAATAGTATTATTTTTAATCTTCATCCTATTTGTTTCCTTTACAAATTCTTCAAAAGAAAATATTCAGAAGGGATTTAAATTTCAAGAGGGAGATATCATCTTGCAAACTTCTGAATCACAACAATGCGAAGCAGTTCGAATCGCAACAGATTCGAAATTTTCTCATTGTGGAATTGTTTTCTACAAGGATAGCAAACCTTATGTCTTGGAAGCTGTACAGCCAGTGAAGATGACACCTATAAAATCTTGGATCCAACACGGAAAAGGCAGCAAATATTTGGTAAAAAGGCTTAAGAATAATTCTGTTCTTAAACAAGAAAGCGTAAAAACTAAAATGATAGCTTATGGCCAAAAACAATTGAATAAAGAATATGATCTATATTTTGAATGGTCGGATAACAAGATGTATTGTTCTGAATTGGTTTGGAAAATTTACAAGGAAGTTGGAATAGAGATTTCCCCTTTACGAAAATTGAAATCCTTTAAACTTGACAATCCAAAAGTTAGAACTATCCTAGAGGAACGATATGGAACTAAAATCCCTTACAACGAAAATGTAGTTGCACCTTCACAGTTGGCCGAATCTGACAAATTGATTACGGTTTTCAATAATTATTAATTTTTATAGAATTAAATTTCCTGCCTTGAAAAACATCATCCAAAATATCAACAAAGCTTTTGACCATCGCATCCGACTGGGCATCATGTCGGTATTGATGGTAAATGAAAGTGCAGATTTCAATATGCTGAAAGAACTTCTTGGTGTAACCGACGGAAACCTTGCCAGCCATACCAAGGCCTTGGAAACTGAAAATTATATTATGATTGAAAAGCAATTTATCGGAAAAAAACCCAACACCAGATATCTTGCTACAAAAGACGGGAAGAAGGCCTTCAAGGAACATATTGAAGCGCTTGAAAAATTAATTCAAAAATCATAAGCTAAAAAAATTTATCAATTTACTTTGAATTTCAAAGTTCTTTTAAAAATAAAATATGAAAGACCTGCTAATCGAAAAGCTTTATGAAGCCAGCAAGAAACCGTATCAGAAATACTTCAAGAAAAATGAACCTTGGAACATATCGAGGAAGGAATTATTAAGCTTCGAAGAGCAATCTTTGGGATTTCACCTGGGCTGCTTTCTCTTGAAGCACAATTTTCAAATCCAGGAAAAATTGGAAGACCACGATGTCATCCATATCCTGACAAGCACTGGAATTACTGTTCCAGACGAGATCGGAATGCAGTATTATTTGCTAGGGAACGGCAAAAAAAGCCTTTACCTGTTTATGGTTGTCCTATCGGGAACCGTTTTCTACCCAACCAAGCTCAGCTACTTTTTGTCAGAATACAGAAGAGGAAAGCAAGCCTTGGAATTTCATTATTTGGATTTCTATAAAATGCTTTCCATTCCTGTTGCCAACATCAAAGAAACATTCAATATCAAATAATTATGGCCAATAACAATTTCAAAACCCAGATTAATTTTGCTACAACATTGTTTTTAATTTCTTTCTCAGGAGGAACAATTCTTTTGCTTCTGCATTTCTTATTTCCTCACGAAATACACATTTTTATAATAAGCTTTTTTTATATCATCATTGCAGCTGTTTTGAATACCATTATGCTGTTCTACCTTTTATATTTTTATACGGTATTTCCAGAAATCAGACAAAAAACTATAACACAGGCTTTACTGATCTTGTCGAACATTCCAATTTCTGCTCTTTACTTTTATTTAATATTCAACAAATAACCTTCAAAAAACAATTTATTATGGAAAATTCAGAAAATCAAAATCAACCACAGACCAATTTCTTTCAATCCGCAACCGCCAAGATGATTATGGTCGGGATGCTTACATTATTTCTATTGATCCCTTTGGAGTACGTCAAGAATCTAATCTTCGAACGTTCAGAACGCAAGAAGGAAGTGGTCAATGAAGTAACCAAATTATGGGGAAAAGATGTTCTTTTTTACGGCCCAACACTCCGGATCCCGTATAAAACCTATAGCGAAACATCAGTAGTTGATGCCAAAACCAAACAAGTTCAAATTCAGAAAACGGCTTATACGAATTACGCTTATTTTTTTCCAGAGCAATTAAGAAACAAGTCGAGCATCAAGAAAAATACTTCCTTGAAACGTGGACTATACAACAATGTAGTTTTTACGGCAAATATGAATTTTGATGGTTATTTTGGCAAGCCTAATTTCGAAAAATTGCAAATAAAAGACGAAGATGTCCTGTGGGATAAAGCCGTAATTATTGTAAAGACCAGCAACTTGAAAAGTATCAAGAGCGACTTGAACATAAAATTGAACAACCAAACTTTTGTTTTCGAATCGAAAGCCCAGGAAGATAAATTATACGGTGAATTGGAAACCAACGTCTTTGATTATAACACTCTGAAAACAAACGAAAACATCAACTTCAATTTTGCAATGCAATACAACGGAAGCAACAGCGTCAAGTTCATTCCAGTCGGAAAAACCACAACTGTAACTATTGACTCCGATTGGGAATCGCCAAGCTTTGAAGGCTCGTTCGCTGCCAATGCCGATTCCAAAACCATCAACAAGGAAGGTTTTCACGCAGATTGGAAAGTGCTCCATATCAACCGTCCATTTGCGCAAGAACATCTTGAACAAATGCCCAATCTAAATGAATTCCTATTTGGAGTAAAACTCATCGAAACCGTCGACGAATACCAGCAAAACGAAAGGGCCTCCAAATACGGATTCTTGGTCATAGGCCTGACTTTCCTGATATTTTTCCTCATCCAATCCATCAGTAAAATCAGCATCCACATCTTCCAATATTGTATGATCGGCCTGGCGTTGATAATGTTTTACACGCTTTTAATCTCCATCACGGAACATTCAAGTTTCACGCTGGCCTACATCATCGCTGCGATTTCTGTAATTGTCATGATTGTACTCTACTCCTTCTCCATCCTGAAAATCAAGAAATTCCCGATTTTCATCGGAACTGCATTAACCGCTCTTTACACCTTTATTTTCGTCATCATCCAACTCGAAAACTATGCATTGCTTGTAGGAAGCATCGGATTGTTCCTGATTCTTGGAGCCGTGATGTATTTCTCCCGGAAAATAGATTGGAAAAATAATTAATTGGTAAATCTATTTAAAATTTATCCATAAGAAAGGCTGTCAATTGACAGCCTTTTCTATAAAATTTAGCCACAGATTCACAGATCAAGAATAAAAATCTGTGATTCTGTGGCTAATTAATTTTTAAACTATTCGATCACACGAACCGTAATTTGATTCTTGTCTTCCATTTTCCAGAAATCACCCGTCACTTTTAGCGTCTCTCCCACCTTAACCGACTTGTATTGCTCGTGATTTGTAAGATTTGAATGACTGATGGTTACAAAATAATGTTCTTTTTCTGCTGTTTCCAATTTTGCCGTGTAACCATCCTTGCCTGGTAGTACTTCAAGTACTTTGCCTTCAATGGTTTTAGTCTCCACTTCTGGTGTTTCAGGTTCAACAATAGAATCCGTTGCCACAACTTCCTGATTGTCTACAACTTCAGTTTTTACTTCTACTTTTTTAGTGCAGCTTGAAAGTGCAACAACACCTGACAAGGCAACAATCTTTAATAAATTCCTTTTCATTTTTTTAAGTTTTAGACAGTAAAGATACAGCTCAGAATTGTAAATATATGCTAAAAACAAAAGCATATTTTCAAAATTTGCACAATTAAAATCTTTATTCTACTTTTAGCTAAGCTATAAAAGAAACATGACCGAACTAGAGATTGAACAGGAAAACAAGGCAATTGCAAAAGAGTATAAAGAGTTACTCCGTATCAGCTATCAAACTTTATCGGAAGATGATAAAAAGTTAATCCGCAAGGCTTTTGATGTAGCCGTTGACGCACACAAAGACCAGCGGAGAAAATCGGGTGAAGCTTATATCTTCCATCCTATCGCTGTAGCTAAAATTGTAGCTTCCGAAATCGGACTTGGAGCCACCTCTATTGCTGCTGCCTTGATGCATGATGTTGTGGAAGATACCGATATCACGGTGGAAGATATTGAAAAAATGTTCAATCCAAAAGTAGCACAACTTGTTGAAGGCTTGACAAAGATTGCCCAGGTTCAAAAGGATATGAATGTATCCATGCAGGCCGAAAATTTCAGAAAGATGCTGCTGACACTGAACGATGACGTCCGTGTAATCCTGATAAAATTAGCCGACAGGTTGCACAATATGCAAACCATGGAATCGATGGTGGACTACAAGCAAACCAAGATTGCATCGGAAACCTTATACATCTATGCTCCTCTTGCGCACCGTCTGGGACTTTACAACATCAAATCGCAACTCGAAGATCTGGGACTAAAATATACAGAACCTCAAGTCTACAACGACATTGTCAGCAAAATAAAGGAAACAAAGGAAGAACAGGACGAGTACATCAAGACCATTTCCGATGTCTTGAAAGAATCACTCAATGCCGAAGGGATTGACTATGTGATCAAGGGAAGGCCGAAATCCATCTATTCCATCAGAAGGAAGATGAAGGCCCAAAACGTAAGCTACGATGAAGTCTATGACAAGTTTGCCTTGCGTATTGTTTACAATTGCAATCCGCACGACGAGAAATTCATCGCCTGGAAAATATATTCTATCGTAACCGATCATTATCGTCCCAGTCCTAGCCGTTTGAGGGATTGGATTTCTTCTCCAAAATCAACTGGCTACGAAGCCTTGCACATCACCGTCATGGGACCAAAAGGCCGTTGGGTTGAAGTGCAGGTACGAAGTGAAAGGATGGATGAAATTGCCGAAAAAGGTTACGCAGCACATTACAAATACAAGCAAGGAGCCACTGAAGAAAGTGGATTGGATGTTTGGTTGAATCTCCTGAAAGAAGCTCTGGAAAATCAGGAAACCAATGCGGTAGATTTTGTAGAGGATTTCAAGATGAATTTATATTCAAAAGAAATTTTCGTCTTTACACCGAAAGGGGAAATAAAATCGCTTCCAAAAGGAGCCACATCACTGGATTTTGCTTTCAGCATCCACTCAGCAGTTGGAGTCCACACAAGAGGAACAAGGGTAAATGGAAAATTGGTTCCGTTGAATCACGAACTCAAGAGTGGCGACCAGGTAGAAATAATCACCTCTCCAAATCAAAAACCGACTTCTCACTGGTTGGATTATGTCACCACGGCCAGGGCGAAAAATAAGATCAAGAGCGTCCTTAACGAGAATACTAAAAAGATTGCCGAAGACGGAAAAGAATTACTGACCAGAAAGCTTCGCCATCTCAAGATCACGGTAAACGAAAGCATCATCAACGAACTGGTTATCTTCTTTAAACTGAAAACCAGCCTGGATTTGTTTTACCGCGTTGGAATCGGTTCCATCGAGAACAGCCAATTAAAGGAATACGCCGCCTTGAAGAGCAACACGATCATGAATTTCTTCAAGAACAAGATCAAGCGTACGCCATCGTATCAACCGGAACAGATTCAAAAGGAAGAACTCAGCAACAACTATGACATGCTTGTTTTTGGTATCGACCAGGACAAATTGGATTATAAATTATCCACTTGCTGCAACCCTATTCCTGGTGATGAAGTTTTTGGTTTTGTTACCATCAACGAGGGAATCAAGGTACATAAAAAGGATTGTCCGAATGCGATCAGCATGCAATCGAATTATGCCTATCGCATCATTCAAGCCAAATGGATTGATTCTTCCCAACAGGAATTCAAAGCGATTCTGGATATTACAGGAATGGACAGTTTGGGATTGACCAATGAGTTGACAAAAGTGATTTCTAGCAACATGCATGTGAACATCCAAAGCATTTCGTTGAGCAGTGAGGCGGGAATCTTCAAAGGACAGGTTACGGTGGTTGTCCAGAATAACAGCATCTTGAAAAGACTGACGGATAACATCAAGAAAATTGATGGAATTGATAAGGTGACAAGGGTTTACAAGAATTAAGATTAGAGTATTAAGACGTCTCAAAATGAGGAAAAAGTTTTTTTCCCCAGTACTTTTGTCTCAATACTTAATACTTCCCTCCTAATACATCATTGCCCTTTCAAAATAAAAAATTATCTTTGCAGGATATGACACTAATTTCAGTAGATAACAGTAATAATCAGGAAATTGTAAAAAATGTTTTTACAAAATATCTTGAGAACAAGGGACATAGAAAAACTCCTGAACGCTATGCTATTCTTCAGGAAATATATGATAATGAGGAACATTTTGATATTGAGAACCTTTATATCAAGATGAAGAACAAGAATTATCGTGTAAGTCGCGCCACCCTTTACAATACGATTGAATTGCTTTTGGATTGTGCATTGGTTCGCAAGCACCAGTTCGGACAAAACCAGGCACATTACGAAAAATCTTATTTCGACAAGCAACACGACCATATCATCATGACGGATACTGGCGAAGTAATCGAGTTTTGCGACCCAAGAATTCAAACCATCAAGAAAACGATTGAAGAGATTTTTGATATAGAAATCCACAATCATTCGTTGTACCTGTATGGAAATAAAAGAGCAACTACCAACAAGGAAGAATTATAATTGAACCTAATGCGGACAAGCAACTACAAGTCCGTGGAAAACAACAACAAACAACTAACACATAAATAATGACCGTAGATTTATTACTAGGATTGCAGTGGGGAGACGAAGGCAAAGGAAAAATTGTTGACGTACTCACTTCAAAGTACGATATTATTGCCCGTTTCCAAGGCGGACCAAACGCAGGACATACTTTAGAATTTGACGGGATAAAACATGTCTTGAGAACCATTCCATCAGGAATTTTCCACGATAACAACATCAATGTTATTGGAAATGGTGTCGTGATTGACCCGGTTGTCTTTAAAAGTGAAATTGATGGTTTGGCAAAATTTAACCTGGATTTAAAATCAAAATTAATCATTTCGAGAAAAGCGCATTTGATTCTTCCAACTCACAGATTACTTGATGCAGCTTCTGAAGCTTCAAAAGGAAAAGCTAAAATTGGTTCTACCCTGAAAGGAATTGGACCAACTTATATGGACAAGACTGGTAGAAACGGATTGAGAGTTGGTGATATCGAATTGGCGGATTTCAAAGACAGATACCGTGCCCTGGCTGACAAGCACGAAGCAATGATTGCTTTTTATAATGTTGACATCCAATACAATCTGGCTGAATTGGAAAAAGAATTCTTTGAGGCGATCGAAGACTTAAAGAAATTGGATTTTATTGACAGCGAGGAATATCTGAACCAGGCTCAAAAGGAAGGGAAATCAATTCTTTGCGAAGGAGCACAAGGTTCGCTATTGGATGTAGATTTCGGAACATATCCGTTTGTAACGTCATCCAATACAACTGCAGCAGGAGCTTGTACAGGTTTGGGAATTGCTCCAAACAAGATCAAGGAAGTGTACGGAATTTTCAAAGCGTACACTACAAGAGTTGGAAGCGGTCCGTTCCCTACCGAAGATTTTGGCGAAGCTGGCGACATCATGGCCAAAGTTGGGAATGAATTCGGTTCAGTTACAGGAAGAAAACGCCGTTGTGGCTGGTTGGATCTGGTAGCCTTGAAATATGCCGTTCAAGTAAATGGTGTTACCCAATTGATGATGATGAAAGGCGACGTGCTTTCTGGTTTTGAAACCTTGAAAGTGTGTACCGCTTACAATTACAAAGGAGAAGAAATATCGCATTTGCCTTACAACATCGAAGAAGAAAACGTAACGCCAATCTACAAGGAATACAAAGGTTGGAAAGCGGATTTGACTGGAATGACCACTTACGAGGAACTTCCTGCTGAATTAAAAGAATATATTGAATTTATCGAAAATGCAGTTGAAGTGCCAATTAAGATTGTTTCGGTTGGTCCTGATAGGAAACAGACGATTTTGAAATAATTCGTTTTCATATAAACAAGAAAGGCTGTCCATGGACAGCCTTTCTTGTTTACAAATTAGTTTTCTATTGCATTTTATAAACAAAAGATTCCAGAGGCTTCAAGGAAACTTTCACTTTTCCTTCACCATTTTTAACTTCCAGAATAACTTTTGATTGATTGTATAATTGGTCTTTCAAAGTATGATTTCCATCTTTTAATTTCCATTGTGCAATGACTTCTGCAGGAACTTTCAAGTCAAAATTGCTTGTCGCAAGCCACGAAAAATTGGTAATCACAATCAGTTTTTCTTCTTCTGACCATCTAATGAAAGAATAAATCCCTGGGTCGTAACCAGATGTTGATTTCCTGTTTAGGGTTTGGATTTCTTTAAACACTCCTGTCATTGCCGGACTTTTAAGCGAAAAATTCAACAATCGCTTGTAGAAATCACGCAACTCTTTTTGTCCTTTTGAAAGCTGTCCTCCATCAAACTTCCCACCATTCATCCATTTCTGATGCTCTGGAACGCCAACATAATCAAAGATGGAAGTTCTGGAATGGGTTCCGAATCCGCCATCTTCCTTGCCTGGTTCGCCTACTTCCTGACCGAAATAAACCATTGTAGGCGATGAACTGATCAAGGTGGAAACCACCATCAAGGGTTTTCCCTTTTCTGGGCTTCCTGCAAATTCCGGACTTGCCAGACGTTGCTCATCGTGATTGTCCAAAAAGTGCAGCATATGATGTTCGATGTCTGCCAATCCATTTTGAATATCCGAAATACCATCGGGCAAGCTTTTACCTTGGACGACCTCTTTCAATTTATCGTACAATTCAACCTTGTCGTACAAATAATCCATCTTTCCCAAATGGATATAATTTCTGTATTCCTTCGGATTATAAACTTCAGCCAATAAAAATGCATCTGGGTTTTTCATCTTTATGGCTGAATTCATATAGCTCCAGAACTCATACGGTACCATTTCCGCCATATCATATCGGAAACCATCAACGCCTTTATCAATCCAATACAAGGCGATATCACGAAACTTTTTCCAGGAACTTGGTACATCCTTATTTTTCCAAAAAGCAAAATGCTCCTTATACTGTTTCTTGTCAAAACCAGCCGGAAGTTCAGGAAAATCTTTTGAGCCATCTGGTTTTATACCGTAATTGATCTTGACCGTTTCGTACCAATCATTAAAATCCGGTTTTGCCAAACGTGAACCGTTGCCTGTCCATTTTGCTGGATTCTCATCGAATTTACCATCAATCAATGGATTTTTTTCGCCTCCCAAAGGTTTGTAATTTTCAGATACTGGCACTTGAAAAGCCTGATTTGGGATGTAATAAAAATTATTATCCCTTTTGTATTCAACCGTTACATCATCATCGGCACCAAAATCACGAACACCCTTGGGATTGGTTTTTCCTTCGCATTTTCTTGCGATGTGATTCGGAACAATATCAATGATCAATTTTAATTTATTTTGATGTGTTCTTTTGATCAATGCTTCAAATTCTTCAAGACGCTTCGCTGGATTCACCGCCAAATCGGGATTTACATTATAATAATCCTTTACGGCATAAGGCGAACCGGCACGGCCTTTTACCACTTCAGGATCATCATTTGAAATTCCGAATTTCGTATAATCGTTTACCAGGGCGTGGTGCGGAACTCCCGTATACCAGATATGCGTCACACCCAAATCCTTGATTTCGTTGAGTGCCTTATCGGTAAAGTCATTGAACTTTCCTACTCCATTTTCTTCTATCGTTCCCCAAGGTTTGTTGGTCGTGTTTTTATTTCCGAACAAACGTGTAAAAACTTGATAGACCACAACCTTTTTTTTCGGAATCGTGTCTGAATTTCCATCTTCCATCTTTAAACCTGGTATATTAAAAGCAGAAGAAAAAAGAACCAAACCTATTCCCGCTATCACTGCTATTGCTTTTTTCATTATATGTGTTTTGGCGATTATGAATCATGTGCGGACAAATATAAAAAAGTTCATATTGCCATTGACCTGAACGCTGATAAATATTTCTTAATAATCTCAATCCTTGGTACATTTTAATTAAATTTGGCAAAAAATAAAATCCCTTGAAAAAAATCCTTTTTTTCTTATTCATCGGTTTGATAACGTTGAGTTCCAATACTATTTCGGCACAGCAACCTAAGCAGATCATCATCGAGCATTCTGATTTTGGAGATCGAAATCAAATCGAAATTCCTGATGCTGCATTGCTTACGGGAAACGTGAAAATCAACCACGATGGTGTAATTATCACTTGCAACAAAGCGTATTATTTCCAAAAGGAAAACTATGTGAAGTTATTTGGTGATGTGCAAATGGTTCAAGGCGATACACTTTATCTGAACAGCCAATATGCGGAATACAGCGGAAATGCGAAACAAGCTTTTGCCACCGGAAAACCGGTGATGCGTTCGCCTGACATGACGCTTACAACCGATACAATCAATTTTGACCGTAACAAGCAGGAGGCCTATTATAACAGTTTTGGCAGAATCGTAAACAAGGAAAATACGTTGACCAGTAATTCCGGGAGGTATTATGCCACACAAAAAAAGTCCCAGTTCTTGACCACGGTTACGATCACGAATCCGCAATACACCATAAAATCCGACCATTTGGATTATTACCATACTTCTGGCCACGCTTATCTTTTTGGACCGTCAACGATAACTGGAAAAAATAATTTTATCTATACCGAAAAAGGATTTTACAACAGCAAGAAAAACGTGGGTCACTTTCTGCGGAAATCATACATCAGATACGACGACCGGCTTATTGAAGGCGACAGCTTGTATTACGACCGAAAAATAGAGTTTGCTTCGGCAACCAACAATGTAAAAATTACGGATACCATCAACAAAGGGATCATCAAGGGACATTATGGCGAAGTTTACAAATTGAAGGATTCGATGTTTGTGACGAAACGTGCCGTTGCCATCAATCTTGTTGAAAATGATTCGGTTTACATCCACGGAAAAAGATTGATGATTACCGGAAAAAAAGGCAATCAGATTATCCGTGCTTTTGACAATGCCCGATTCTATAAAACGGATATGAGTGGGAAATGCGATTCGATACATTCAAGCACCAAGAAAGCCTTGACGCAATTGCTAGGAAGGCCGGTGATCTGGAATGGGGAAAATCAAATGACAGGAGATGTGATTCATCTCATAGGAAACAATGCTACCGAGAAGCTCGATTCATTGAAAGTACTCAACAATGCCTTCCTGGTTTCGAAAGATTCGCTCGGGAAAGGCTATAATCAGGTAAAGGGGCAAAATCTTTACGGAAAATTCAGGGATAACAAATTGTATGAGGTCGATATCGTAAAAAATACGGAAGTGATCTACTATGTATACGATGAATTGGAACTTACCGGAATCGAGAAAAAAATCAGCAGTTCGATAAACATCACATTTGAAGACAATAAAATCAACACATTGACCTCTTTTAAGAATATCGACAGCGATTTATATCCTGAAACTGAATTACCCGAAAATGCACGGAAACTCCGAGGATTTATCTGGCGAGGCGATGAGATTATAAAATCCAAGGACGATATTTTTCCGCCCGAAGAGAATGAACTCAACGATAAGATCGTAAAAGAAAGCGAGGCCGAAAAAGCCAAGGAAAATACTCCGATGAAAGTGCGAAAGGAAACTTTGGAGTACGACAAGAAGAATCCACCCAAGAAAACTGCAAAGTAATCAGTGTTCAGTCGCAGTTTTCAGTTTCAAATACAACTTAAAACTTAGCACCCCAGAAACTTAGCCACTCAGCGCCTTAAAAGATGATAAACGATTTCCTAAAATACCAAGCCCAGACTTCTCCTTATCCCCTAGGAATGGAAGTGAGTCACGCAATTGGCTCCTATATATACGACACTAACGATAAGAAATACCTTGATTTTGTTGCCGGAGTTTCGGCTTGCACGCTTGGACATCAGCACAAAAGAGTCAATGACGCTATCAAGAATCAATTGGATAAATATTCGCACGTGATGGTTTATGGCGAATATGCCCAAAATCCAGCCGTTGAATTCTGTAAATTGTTGGTTGAACATTTGCCTGAGCCCCTCAATAAAGTGTATCTGGTGAATTCTGGTACGGAAGCGACAGAAGGTGCCTTAAAATTAGCCCGAAGAGTTACCGGAAGAAGCCAATTGATTTCCTGCAAGAATGCCTATCACGGCAATACGATGGGCTCGATGAGCGTGATGGGATTCGAGGAAAGAAAACAAATCTTCCGTCCTTTGATTCCCGATGTTGATTTTATCACGTTCAACAATGAAGATGACTTGCAGAAGATCACGACCAGGACTGCGGGAATAATCCTGGAAAGCATCCAAGGTGGTGCAGGGTTTATCGAACCTCATAATGGTTTCTTGCGAAAAGTCAGAGAACGTTGTACGGAAGTCGGTGCCTTGATGATTGTGGATGAAATCCAGCCCGGATTTGGAAGAACTGGAAAATTATTTGGTTTTGAAAACTATGATGCTGTTCCTGACGTAATTATAATAGGCAAAGGAATGGGTGGCGGAATGCCGGTTGGAGGATTCGTAGCTTCCGCAGAAATGATGGATTTATTGAGCCACGACCCGAAACTCGGACACATTACAACATTTGGCGGACATCCTGTCATAGCAGCAGCCTGCCTCGCTACTTTGCAGGAAATAACGGAAACCACACTGATTGCCGATACGTTGGAGAAAGAAAAACTCTTCCGTTCGCTTTTGGTACACCCTTTGATAAAAGAAATAAGGGGAAGAGGGTTGATGTTGGCGCCAATGACAGAAAGCCCAGCGATAACAAATGAAGTGATTTTAAAATGCCAGGATAAAGGATTGATTTTATTTTGGTTGCTTTTTGAAGGATGTGCCATCAGGATTACCCCGCCATTGACCATCTCTGAAGAAGAAATTAAAGAAGGCTGTGCCATTATTCTGGAAGCAATGGACGAAGTTTTAAACAAACTTTAAGACGAGAAAACTTTTAAAATTCTTACCTTGATAGTACAATTTTTAAAGCATTTAATTGTTAATTAAATTGTTCACAACAATTAAACCCCTTCCCTAAACGGAACCCTAACGTTACCTAAATTTATTTAGGATAATTTTAAACCAAAAGCTATGCAATTAAGCAACGAAGAAGAAGACTACAACTTATCCTTGTCAAAATTTGAATCGATGTTGAAAACCAACAAGATTCTTTTCTTTGATTCAGAGGAATTTGAGGAAATAATTCTTCATTACCTCGATATGGGTAAGGCTACTTTAGCAAAAAAAGCTTTGAAATTAGCACTTGAGCAACATCCCAAATCAACGGGCCTAAAACTCGTTCAGGTAGAAATGTTGGTCTACGATGACAAGCTTGATATCGCAGAAAAATTATTGAATGAACTCTACGCCATTGAACCAAACAACGAAGAAATTTACATCCAGAAGGCCAATATCTATTCCAAAAGGGACAATCATGAAAAGGCTGTGGAATTGCTAAAGGTTGCCCTCAAATATACCGATGACTATGCCGATGTCTACAATCTGATTGGCATGGAATATCTTTTTATGGACAATCTTGAACTGGCAAAGGAAAACTTCATCAAGTGTCTTGAAGAAGATACGGAGGATCAAGGTGCACTTTACAACGTGGTATATTGCTTTGAATTTTTAGACCAAAATGAGGAAGCAATTGCCTATCTGGAAAAATATATTGATATGAATCCGTACAGCGAGATCGCTTGGCACCAGTCAGGCAGATTGAATTATGGATTGAAGAAATACGAAGAAGCCTTGAGGGCTTTTGATTATGCGACGCTTATTGACGATGAATTCCTGGGTGCTTTTATGGAAAAGGCAAAATCCCTGGAAAGATTGAAACGCTATGAAGATGCCATTGAAGCCTACGAGAGGACGATCGAATTGGACGACCCGACTTCTTATGCCTTATTGAGAATTGGTAAATGTTATGAAAAGCTAGGCAACAAGGCGTTGGCCATCAAATACTTCAACAAGACGGTCCACGAAGACCCATTGTTGGACAAAGGCTGGATTGCAATTACTGATTTCTATGTACGCCAGAAAAACTATCAGAAGGCATTGTTTTTTGTGAACAAGGCTTTGAACATCGACAATCAGAACCGTATGTATTGGAAGCGCTATGCAACCATCAACAAGGAGATGAATTTCTTTGAAGAAGCTGAATTTGGTTATCGAAAAGCCATTGAATTTGGAGATACAGCCTTGGACACTTGGTTGTTCTGGGTGGATATCCTTCAATTTCTAGGAGAGTTTGACAGTGCCATTCAAACCTTGTTGCAAGCTACAGAATTTTATCCAGAAGAGTTTGAAGTTGAATACCGTTTGGCTGGATTGTACTTTATGCTACATGACGACAAGAAAGGTAAATTCCACATCAGCAATGGCTTGCGATTGAACTTTAAAAACCATACTATCCTAGAGGAATTATTCCCGGTAGTTTGGACTCGAAAAATGGTTCAGAATGCGATTAACAAGTATAAAACACCTTAATCTTGGCTAGAAAAAAGCAATATGGCCTAGTTGGAAAAAACATCAGCTATTCGTTTTCCAAAGCGTACTTCGCTGAAAAATTCGAAAGGGAAAACAACAAAAACCATACGTATGAAAACTTTGATATCCAGGAGATTTTTGAATTTCCTGGTATCTTAAAAAATAATCCAGATTTAAAAGGACTCAACGTGACCATTCCCTACAAGGAAGTGGTCATTCCTTTTTTGGACAAGATGTCGAAAAATGCGTTGAAAATTGGCGCCGTGAATACCATTAAATTTACAGGAAATGGAAAGACAAAAGGCTACAATACCGATTTTTATGGTTTCAAAAAATCGTTAAAGCCTTTATTGAAATCGCATCACAAGAAAGCCTTGATCCTTGGAACCGGTGGAGCTTCGAAAGCGGTTGCCTACGCCTTGCGATTGCTTGAAATTGATTATATCCTGGTTTCAAGGGAACCTTCTGAACACACGCTTATTTATGATGAAATTGATGCTTCAACTTTTGAAGAATATCAAATCATCATCAATTGCACACCTCTGGGTACGAGTCCGAATGTAGAGGCTTGTCCTGCTATTCCGTATGAATATTTTACAGAGAACCATATTGCCTACGACTTGATTTACAATCCTGAAGAAACGCTTTTCCTTAAGAAAGCAAAAGAAAAAGGAACTGTTATTAAAAATGGGTATGAAATGCTGGTTTTTCAGGCGGAGAAAGCCTGGAAGATTTGGAAGTAAGTAAAACGCTTATGAAAAAACTCATCTTAATATTCATCCTCTTTTCTATCTATTCTTGTGAGAGAAAAGAATCTACAATTGAAAACTCGAATGTTAATCAGAAAATAATATCTACCTATTGCGAGTCTGATTTTGATGTCTTTTTTAAAGATTTTGCAAGGGATTCCGTTTTTCAAAAAAAGCATATCAAATTTCCTCTACGCTGTTCTTATTATGAAGATATTTCTTCAAATGAATTTGTAGTTGAAATTAAGACAAAAGATGATTTCAAATATATTGACTTTACAGAGGATTCAACTGCGATGCAAAATGAGACTGGAAAATATACTACTGAAAAAATCAAATCTAAAAATAAAGTAGCTTATAAACTATTGGGTTATGACAATGGGATTATGGTTTCGTACAAATTTGAAATTATAAATGGTTGTTGGACAATGATTGAAATTCTAGATGAATCAACATAATTTAACTTCCTATAAAAATACCAAACGATTATTACACCTACTCCTCAAAAATCAGACCTGCAAGGTTTTGAAAACCTTGCAGGTATACAATCTTGTAAATGTTTCCAAAATGCTAATAGTTTCCATCCAGCCCTGACTGGAGGGAAAATCCTTTTTATTTTTTCTCTAAAAATAAAAAGATTTGGAAGGAATGCAGGAATACGGTTTTCCAAAATGCCCAAGCGCTTCGCTCCAAAAAATCTTAACCTAATATTTGGTATAAATCAGGCTTTTACTTTGAATTTTCATCAGCCTTTATTACCTTACGCCCTCAAAATTTATGAACCTTAAACATTTTATGAAATGTTAGAAGAAAAGAATGATAACCTGCAGGATGCAGATGGAAAGTTAGAAACGGTTTCGCAAGAGGTGGAACAAAACGAAAATCAAGTTGAACCAGTGCATACCGAAGCTGAAGAAGTTGCGGTTGCAGAAGAACTGAATGTGGTTGAATTGACTCCTGAAGAGTTGGCGGACGACCGTGTTTTGGTGGAAGAGCCGATCACGAACAACGATGCCGTGGAAGCAATTGCAAACTCGAATGCTGAAGAGGGTGAAGACGAATCGCTGGCTGGAAGACACGAAATTCCGATGTTGGAATACGAGACACTTTCGATGGAAGCGCTTGTGGACGAATTGGAAAAACTGGTTGCAGTTGAAAAAGTAATGTCGGTCAAGGAACATATTGAGGAAATCAAAAAAGAATTTCTTTCCAAATACAATCATTTTATTGAAGAAAAAAAGGACGAATTTGTGGCGGAGAATCCAGATACTCTGGAAGAATTCCACTATCATTTGCCTTTGAAATCTAAATTTGATGCCTTATACGGTCAATTTAGAGACAAGAGAAACATACATTTCAAGAAACTGCAAAACGATTTGCAAGGGAATCTTGAAGCACGCCTGGCGATTGTTGAGGAGTTGAAGAACCTTATCAATCCACAGGAAAACATAAAAGACACTTTAAAGCACTTTAATGAATTGAGAGACCGCTGGAAAAATGCGGGCCCGATTCCCAAGGACAAATACAACCACGTTTGGAACAATTACCATTTCCACGTGGAGAATTTCTACGATTACCTGCACTTGGACCGTGAAGCCCGTGATATTGATTTCAAGCACAATCTGGAATTGAAATCGAAAATCATTGCCCGTGTTGAGGAATTGGTGAATGAAGCTGATATCAACAAGGCATTTAGAGAATTGCAGGATTTGCACAGGATCTGGAAAGAAGAAATCGGACCGGTTTCGAGAGAGCACCGTGAGGAAATCTGGAATAAATTTTCTTCGTTGACCAAGCAGATGCACGACAAGCGTGAAGTTCTGTTTGAAGCACAAAGAGGAAAAGAAACTGAAAACCTGGAGAAGAAAAAAGAAATCATTGCCCAGATCCAGACTTTAGCCCAGGAGAAAGTAAATGCCCACGCCTTATGGCAAGGCCAGGTGGAAAAGGTTGAGGCCTTGAGAAGCGAATTCTTTAATGCTGGAAAAGTACCTGCTGATGTAAACGAGGCAACCTGGTCGGCTTTCAAGGATGCTGTTCGTGATTTCAATGTCTTGAAAAACTCCTTTTACAAGGACATCAAGAAAGACCAGCAGGACAACTTGAACAGAAAGAATGCCTTGCTTGCCAAAGTGATTGCCTTGCAGGAAAGTGAAGATTTCAGTGCTACAACGCCTGTAATGAAACAAATCCAGGAAGAGTGGAAAACGATTGGTCACGTTCCTAGAAAGTATTCTGATAAGATCTGGAAGGAATTCAAGGATGCCTGCAACCATTATTTTGAGAAATTGAAAGCTCAGAAAAACGAAGTGAACGAGGAAGAAGTTGAAGCTTTTGACAAGAAGAAGGAATATCTGGAAGCCTTGAGAACCTTTGAATTGACGGGCGACCATAAAACCGACCTTGATGCAATAAAAGCACATATTGAAACATGGAAAGGTTTAGGGAAAGTGCCACAAACGAGAAGACATATTGAAGGAAAATTCAATAAAGTATTGGATGTCTTGTTTGAGAAATTAAGCTTGAGCAAAAAAGATACCGATATGATGCGCTTCTCAAACAGGATGGAGCAATTGTCAGGTTCTGATGATTCGAGAAAACTGGAGAACGAGAAAATCTTCATTATGAGAAAAATCGATGAAGTGCAGAATGAGATTTTCCAATTGGAAAACAACATTCAGTTTTTCACGAATACCAAGAATGCAAAAAAAGAAAATTCTATTGTTTTAGAGGTTCGGAAGAATATCGAAAGACACAAGGAGAGTTTGGAAACTTGGAAAGACAAATTAAAACAGTTGAGGGAGATCAAAGAATAGTTTTATTTCCCTTCTAAAAATAGTAAGCCTGCAAATTAATTTGCAGGCTTTTTTATTGTTGGGCACAAAATAAAAAAGTTGATTTTAAAATTGTTAAGATATTATTACAAAAAATTATATTTTGTGATTAAGATTTTCAACTGTTCATAATACTCTAATAATGATTATTTTAGTAAATTATTATCAACAAAAAACCATCACCTTATGAAGAAATTTACTTTATTGATTCCCTTTTTGACCTTATTTTCATTTAGCAGTCATGCACAATGTATTGACCCAGAATCTGACCAATATCCATCGGACACAGTTGTTTCAGAAAATCTAGGTTTCGTTCAAGAGATAGAGACTTGCATTTTTGCAAGTGAGCATACGCGTATTAGCAATATTTTGATTGGTGAAGACTATGTCTTTTCTATGGCTGATTCAAATGATGATACCCAAAGATATGTTACGGTTACGGATTTAGATGACAACGCAATTGCCTTTGGTCCATCTCCTCTAACTGTAGAAGATATTACCGTAGCCGAAATAAAGGTCTATTACAGTGAAAATGCAGAATGTGAAAATGCTGACGGCTGTCATACCAATACGATTCAAATCTTATTGACTTGCCCTCCCCCTGTAGGAATAAATGTATCTGGCGTTACAACAACTAATGCAACTTTTACGTGGGAGCCAGGCAGCGAAACAGAATGGGAAGTTTTAGTACTGGAAGCCAGCTTGCCTGCTCCAACATCTACTACTGATGGTACTGAAGTTCAAAATAATCCAGAATTCAGTGCAACGACACTTCAATCTGCAACTGAATATACTTTTTATGTAAGAGCAAATTGCGGATCAGAATTCAGTCCTTGGAATAGACTCAACTTTTTTAGTGCTTGTGATCCTGTTAATTCATTTGTACAGAATTTTGATTCTACAGAATATCCTGATTTACCTATTTGCTGGACATCACTCGTAGGTGGCGAAGGCGTTTCGGAAGATGCCTATGTACAAACCCTTGAGTACAATGGTACTAATGACTCTCATTCTGTTGAAATTTATCGTTCAGAATCTGGACCAGATGCCAATGTGATATTGGTTTCTCCAGCATTGGGCAACCTTTCCCTGGGAACACATCGATTGAAATTTTCAAGTTATGCCTATGATCCAGCCGATTTTGAAATTGGAACGTTAGATGGAACAACAGCAGATGCCACCTTTACTCTTTATGAAGGTCTTGAAATTGAAGCACAGAACAATGAATATGCGATAGATTTTACAGGTTACACTGGTACTGATACCTATATTGGTCTTCGTATGGTTTCGGGATATTCTGTATTCCTGGACGATATCCGTTGGGAAGTAGCACCATTGTGTCCGGATGTGAGTGGCGTTGCATTTTCAAATACCACTCCAAATTCAGCAACAATAGTTTGGAATCCGGGAGGAGATGAAACGGAATGGGATATTGCCTATGGAGCACCAACGCTGATCGATCCAAGCGGATTAACACCAATTACTCCATCATCTACAGGAACACCCGAAGGAACAATATCAGGCTTGGAGCCTGGAACGACTCATAATGTTTGGGTGCGTTCTGTTTGTGGAGAAAATGATGGTGCTTGGATAGGACCAATTACTGTTACTACAGATTGTTTGCCTACTGCTTCATTTAATGAAAACTTTGACACGACTGAATATCTTGAATTGCCAGATTGCTGGTCTTCAATTATAAGGGGAGAACAGCTGACACAGTATGACCGTGTGGGCACATATGATTCTGAAGCCCACTCGGCTCCAAATTCATTAATGATTGCGAGAGATTATTTAAGTACGGAATCTATATTGGTTTCTCCAAATCTATCTAATTTGGGAGCTGGAACACATCGTATAAAGTTTTATGGATTGAGTTATGCCGATGATCCTAAAATAGAAATTGGAACTTTAAACTCAACATCCGACCTTGCGGAATTCTCATTGATAGAAGAAGTGGAATTGACCGATTCACATCAAGAATATGTCGTTGATTTTACCATATATGAAGGTACCGATACTTATATAGGATTCAAATTGAATTCTGGATATTCAGTCTATTTGGATGATATTCGTTGGGAGATTTCTCCTCTTTGTGCAGATGTTACAGAAATTGCTCTTACAGACGTTGCTACTACTACTGCCTCGCTTGCTTGGGCTGCAGGAAACTCTGAAACGCAATGGGATATCGTTTATGCGACTGCAGAGGTAACTGATCCAAGTACATTAACTCCTGTTACGCCTGCTCCATCCGGAATACCGGAGGCTCAAATTACCGCATTGCAACCGGCTACAGATTACAAAGCTTGGGTACGCTCTGTTTGTGGTACACCAAATGGTGATGGAGCTTGGATTGGACCAATAGCTTTCACTACTGCTTGCCTGCCTGCAGCAGTGTTCAATGAAAATTTTGACACTACTGAATATGGATCATTGCCTTCTTGCTGGTCTACCATCATTAGAGGTGAAGATGCTCCAAGCAGTGCAAATATTTATGCAGTAGACAATAATGTATATTCTGAACCAAATGCAGTAAGATTAGGCATATACAATATCAATGAGACAGCAGATATAGATGTTATTCTGGTCTCTCCAAATTTATCAACTCTTGCAACCGGAACGCATCGCATCAAATTCTATGGATACGGATACATAACTGGAGCCCTTGAAGTGGGAACTCTAGATTCAAGTACTCAAAATGCAAATTTCTCTCCTTGGGAAGAGGTTGAAATAACATCAACTTATACAGAATTTGTAGTCGACTTCACTGGTTACGATGGAACTGATACGTATGTCGGCATTCGTCATAAATCTGGAGATTATACCTTCCTTGATAACATTCGTTGGGAAGTCGCTCCTTTATGTCCTGATGTTCAGGAGATACAAATTTCCGGCACAACAACTGTTGCTACAACAGTGTATTGGTCCCCTGGTGGTTCTGAAACAAATTGGCAGGTAGCTTATGGTGCATCCGATGTTACGGATCCAGATACCTTGACTCCAAGTGCGGTATTAAGTAACTCTAATTATACAATTGGCGGACTTACTCAAAATACAGCTTATAAAGTATGGGTGCGCTCTGTTTGTGGAGGTTCGGATGGCAATGGTATCTGGATGGGGCCATTTGCTTTCAATACACAGTGTAACGCTACAGAAGTTCCCTATACAGAAGATTTTGAAGCTGCACAGGAATATAGCCTTCCAGCTTGTACAACAAGCTTAAATGTTGGTGAAGGTAACGATTGGACCGTTTTGGAATCCCCAACTGATAGTTTTACATCCAAGACATTGGCATATGAATACAATAGTGATAATCCTGCAGATACGTGGTTCTTTACACGTGGCATTAACCTTACGGCAGGTACAGAATATACCATAAGTTATCGATATGGAAATAGTGGTAATTGGACGGAAAACTTGAAAGTAATGTACGGTACGTCAGCAGATGTTGACGGCATGACAGAGGAAATTGCAGATCATTTTGAAATTAGCACCGATTCAAGTGAAACAAATCTAGAAACTTTTACCCCTCCAACAACCGGAGTGTATTATTTTGGTTTCAATGCTTATTCTGAAGTCAACCAAAACCTACTCTTGGTAGATGACATTGCGGTTTACAATGCCTTGGGCAATGACAATTTTGATGCTTCCAGTTTCAAGTTCTATCCGAATCCCGTAAAAGATATGTTGAACCTGTCTTACATACAAAACATCACCAATGTGGCAGTATACAATTTGCTGGGCCAAAAAGTAGTTGAAAACACATTGAATGCCAATGCAACACAAGTCGATATGTCCAACCTTTCAAGCGGAAGCTATCTGGTTAAAGTAACTGCTGATAATCAAACGAAAACCATAAAGATTATCAAGGAATAAATCTTGGTAATTATTAAATCAAAGCCTGCAAAGTCAATTTTGCAGGCTTTTTTTTTATTTGATTGTGCCTAATTATATCATATTTTAAACATTTGTTTTAAAAACAACAATTGGTGTTTTATTTATTTTTTACATAATTTAACAAACACAATGTATTAATTATTATTATATTAGCGATACAAACAAACTTTTTAAATATGAGAAAAATTACTTTCCTGTTGCTCTTTTTAATGGGCTGCTGCTCCTTGAGTTATTCGCAGTGCTTGAACTCCAATCAGCATCCGTCCGATCCCGTGGTTTCAAACAATATGGGACTTGTACAAGAAGTTACTACTTGTGCTTACACGGAAGAATATTCTTCCATCACCAATCTGGCGATCGGATTTGATTATTTATTTGCATGCATTTCTAATGATGACATGGTCAATAAATACATTACCGTCACAGACTTGAACAACAATACTATTGCACACGGTTTCTCGCCTTTGACCGTAAATGCTATTCCAGTTTCAAGCATCCGCTTGCACTATACGGAAAACGCATCATGCCTTACGGAAGAGAATTGCCACACGATTACCATGCAGAGCCTTCAAACATGTCCTATGCCAACAGATATTGCGATTAATGGTATTACCACTACAGGGGCTTCTTTTGAATGGACGCCTGGAACAGAAACTGCATGGGAAGTTTTGGTCTTGCCCCAAGGAGATGAAACTCCGACATCTGCTACTTCGGGTACCGCTATCGCTGAAAATCCCGTTTATACGATAAACAGCCTTGCCACCGCTACACAATACAGCTTTTATGTAAGAGCCAACTGCGGTTCCGAATTCAGTCCGTGGAGCAGCCCTCATAATTTTACCAGCGCATGTGAAGAAGTGACCGATTTTAATGAAAATTTCGACACGACTGATCAACAAACCCTCCCTATATGCTGGACGGCAGTACTTAATGGCGCTTCTGAATATGCATACATCGAGACGGTAGGCTTCAACTCTTTGTCGGGAGAAAATGCCGTAGAGATGAACAATAGCGATTCTGCTACAAATGCAGACATCATACTTGCTTCTCCCAGCCTCTCCACCCTCAGCGCTGGAACTTACCGGCTCAAGTTTTCAGGAAGAAGCTATGATAATGTAATTGTCGAAGTTGGAACATTGGATGCAGCCTCATCCAATGGAATATTCAGCTCCATTCAGGATGTAGTATTGACTGCCAACTACAATGAATTCACAATAGATTTTACCGATTATGTAGGTACAGACACATTTGTTGCCATCAGGCATTCCAACATAAATTCTTATTCTTCCGTTTTTATTGATGACATCCGATGGGAACTGGCTCCTCTGTGTCCTGATGTGACTGCTATACAGGCTTATGACGTAACCACAACAGCAGCTTCCATAAGCTGGCTGCCTGGAGGTTCGGAGACACAATGGGATTTGGTCTATGGCACAGCACTTGACACTGATCCTGATTTGCTGGTTCCTGTGACACCCATACCTGCCGGTTCTCCAAATACGATCATTTCAGGATTGACTGAAAACACAACCTACAAAGTATGGGTAAGATCAAAATGCCAAGAACCTGACGAAGACGGCGGGTGGATTGGTCCAATGACTTTTACATCTGCCTGTCTCCCTATCGAAAATTTCAATGAAAATTTTGACAGTACACCTCTAAGCGATCTGCCTATGTGCTGGGCAGCTATTCTTTCCGGTAGCTATATACCCAACAATGCCTACGTAGGCATCGTGGATTATAGCGCAGCTTCAGGTAGCAACTGCATTGAAATGCGGAACGCTGACTCTTCAGAGGATGCCAACATCATCTTGGTATCACCCAATCTGGGAAACCTTGGAGCAGCTACGCATCGATTAAAGCTGAAAGCCCGTTCCGTTCCGGAAGGAAGCATCGAGATAGGTACCTTGGACGGAAATAATGCTTTTTCAAATTTCACTTCTGTTGAAACCATTCCTCTTACAGCAACCTATACAGAGTATGTGGTTGATTTTACCTCTTATTCAGGAACCGACAACTATATAGGAATCAGGCTTGCTTCGGGAGAATATGTATCAATTTTCTTGGACGATTTACTCTGGGAAGTAAACCCTTCGTGTCCAGATGTATCTGAAATCGAAGTATCTGGTACGACTACTGGATCCGCTTCTATAGTATGGTCAAACAATGGCCCTGAAACACAGTGGGACGTAGTTTACGGAGCAGTATCTGTAACCGATCCAAATACATTGATTCCCATAAGCCCGGCCCCAACATCAATTCCTGAAGCAACTATAGTCGGGTTAACCGAAAACACTGTCTACAAGCTGTGGGTACGTTCTGCTTGCGGAGGTACAGACGGTAATGGAGCCTGGATCGGTCCTATAATCTTCAAGACAGCTTGCTTTGCAACGGGATTGCTGAACGAAGATTTTGAAAGTACTGCTTATGGCAATCTGCCGGATTGCTGGACATCTGTGATAACTGGCGAAACGGTTTCTCCATATGCCCAGGTAGAAGCAGTTGACTATAACGCTTTTTCTGGAAGCAATGCGGTAGTTATTGAAAATGATGAATCCGCCCCTACAGATTATGTCATGTTGGTTTCTCCAAACTTAAATACAATTGCAGCTGCCACACACCGTTTGAAATTTTATGCTTTCAGATATGAATGGGGTGAAGCTGGTACTTTGAATATTGGCACGATGCAAGGAAATACCAGCAATGCCACATTCACATCTTTCCAAGAAGTGGCTATAGGTACCGAATATATGGAGTATACCGTAGATTTTACCTCCTATTCAGGAACTGATACATATCTGGCCATCAGGAATACTTCAGGATATTACACCCCAATCTTCCTGGATGATATCCGTTGGGAAGTAGCTCCCTTATGTCCTGATGTACAAGGAATAGGAATTTCTGGTATCACGAACGTTGCCGCAGCCGTATCTTGGACTTCTGGAGGTTCTGAAGCAAATTGGCAAGTAGCGTATGGCGGTACTGATGTTACCGATCCGGACACATTGACACCAAGCGAATTGCTTACTGAAACTAATTTTTCTCTGAGCGGATTGACACAATATACAGGATACAAGGTATGGGTGCGATCTGCTTGTGGAGCACCAAATGGCAATGGTGCCTGGATAGGACCCATCTCTTTTAATACGCAATGCGATGCAACAGATGTTCCCTATAACGAAGATTTTGAATCTGCCGAAAATAATACCCTACCTGATTGTACCTTCAATCTAAACGTTGGCACAGGTAATGATTGGACTGTTGTGGAGGCTCCAACGGATAATTTCACCTCCAAAACATTGGCATACGAGTACAATTATCAAAATCCAGCTGATACGTGGTTTTTCACACGCGGAATCAATTTGACTGCTGGAACAGAATACACGATAAGCTATAGATATGGAAATAGTGGTGAATCGCCAGAAAATCTAAAGGTTGCCTATGGAGCTTCAGCAGATGCCGATGCAATGATCGGAGAAATTGCCGACCATATCGGTATCAATAATGATGCAAATGAAACCAATGTGCAAACTTTCACCCCTTCAACAACCGGAGTGTACTATTTTGGTTTCAATGCTTATTCTGAAGCAAACCAAAATCTACTCTTGGTAGACGACATTGCAGTTTACAATGCCTTGGGCAATGAAAATTTTGATACTTCCAATTTTAAGTTCTATCCGAATCCCGTGAAAGACATATTGAACCTGTCCTATATGCAAAACATCACCAATGTGGCAGTATACAACTTGCTTGGACAAAAAGTATTTGAAAATACATTAAACCACAATGCAACACAGGTAGACATGTCCAACTTTTCAAGTGGAAGCTATCTGGTTAAAGTAACTGCCGACAAACAAACAAAAACCATAAAGGTTATCAAGGAGTAAATTTTATATCAAGCATTCCTATTAAACCTCTGAAATTACTTTCAGAGGTTTTTTTATATTTTTCACAAATAGATTCTTTTATTATAAAATCGAATATAATTTATATGACAAAAGTTAAATATTATAGCCAAAATAAAATTATCAAACACACTTGAGCAATTGCACATAAAAAAGCTTATTGTTATGAAATTGTAACGATTTTATATTTTTCAAGCACAATATTTTACAACTAAAACGATTATTTGTTGCAAAAAAAATAAGCCTCGTCTATTTTGTGATTTATGCCAAATCTAAAAAAAAACCTACGAATGCATTGTTAAATTATTCTTATATTGGCTAAATATTTAACAAAAACTATATTTATCTTATGAAGAAAATTACTTTTCTAAGTGCTTTCCTGTTGCTGCTGGCGTGGGGAAGCTATGGGCAATGTTTTCGGACAGCTCTCTATCCTTCTACAACGATTGTATCGAACAATCTAGGATTACCCCAAGTAGTAACTACTGGTGTCTACACCAGCGAGTATTCCCAAGTATCCGGTTTGACGGTTGGCAGTGATTACGTATTTACGTGTACTTTAGGCACTGCCAATAAATACATCACCGTAACCGATTTTACTAATGCTGTAATTGCACATGGTCCTTCTCCATTGACAGTTGAAGCAATTACTTCTGCCCAGGTTAGATTACATTATTCTGACGATGCTGCATGTGCTGCTACAAGCTCCAGCCATACTGTAACAGTTATGGCAATATTAGATTGTGCACCACCTATTAACTTGCAAGTTGCTGGAATTACAACCACAAGTGCTGCATTCACTTGGGAACCATTGGGTACAGAAACTGCCTGGCAAGTATTGGTGCTGCCAAATGGAGCAACTGCTCCAACTGCAGCAACAACAGGTACTGATGTAACTGGAGGAACTCCTGCTTATACGGATTTGACCCTATCGCCTGCAACCAAATACCAGTTCTACGTTAGAGCTAGTTGCGGTTCAGAATTCAGCCCATGGAATGGTCCCTTGAATCTTACGAGTGCGTGTGTAACCATAGCTTCTTTTTCTGAAAACTTTGATTCAACTGATTACGGACAATTACCTGTTTGCTGGTCACAGGTTAAGAACGGAACAGGTTCATCACAATATTCTTATGCTCGTGTAACGGACTATAACTTCAACTCTGCTTCCCGTACTGCTTTATTATATAGTGAAAACTCAGGTACTACAGCTAATCTTTTATTGGTTGCACCTGAAGTATCGAACTTATCGGCTGGAACACACCGCTTGAAATTTTTTGCAAGAAGCGGAAGTGGTACGCAGAATATTCAATTTGGTACTGTAGACAACACTACAGCTGATGCTGTATTTACAGAAGTGGATAATATCAACGCAACAAATACTTATCAGGAATTTGCCATTGACTATACCGTTTATGAAGGAACAAATACTTTTATCGCAATCCGTCATAATGGTGCACAATATTCTTCTATATTTATTGATGATATCCGTTGGGAACTAGCACCTTCGTGTGCTGATGTTTCAGATATTACTGTTCCGGCTGATGGTATTACTGCGTCTGGTGCGACTATCAACTGGGAACCAAATGGAGACGAGACAGCATGGGATGTGGTTTATGGCCTGACAACTGTTACAGATCCATCAACATTGACTCCTATCACTCCTGCTCCAACTGGAACTCCTGAAGCTACATTGACTGGCTTAACAGACAATACGACTTATAAAGTATGGGTACGTTCAGTATGTGGTGAAGAGCAAGGAGTTTGGGTAGGTCCAAAAACATTCAAGACGAATTGTATTCCTGTAGCCTCAATCAACGAGAATTTTGATAACTTGGCCTATGGTACGCTACCTGGTTGCTGGTCTTCTGTTAAAAATGGTGTAGGAGCTTCAGAATATGCCTATGCACAAGTAACTGATGGTAATTTCTATTCTCCTTCACGAGCAATCCAACTTTATAACTCTAATTCTCCAGCAACGGCAAATATAATGTTGGTTTCTCCTGCATTATCAAATATCGCTGCCGGGACACACCGTGTGAAGTTTTTCGCAAAAAGCGGAGGTGCTACAGGAAGCCTTCAAGTTGGTACTATCGATAATACCTCTGTAGATGGATTTTTTACAAGCATCGAGACAATTCCATTGACCTCTACTTATACTGAATATACATTAGAGTTTACTGACACCAGTGTTACGGATTCTTATATTGCATTCCGATTCAATACTACAGGGACATACAACTATGTTTACATCGACAATGTTATCTGGGAAACAATACCGCAATGTGCTGATGTAACAGAAGTAACGGTTCCTGAAATCACTACAGGTTCAGCTACCATCAACTGGGCTCCAGGCGGAAACGAGTCAGAATGGGATGTCGTATATGGTTTATCTACCGTTACAGATCCTAGCACTCTTACTCCTATAACTCCTGCTCCAACTGTAACTACAGAAGCTACTTTGACCGGACTGACAGACAATACAACTTATAAAGTATGGGTACGTTCAGTTTGTGGCAACCAAGACGGTGCATGGATCGGACCTATATCTTTCAAAACACTATGTCTGCCAGCAACAACTTTTGATGAAAATTTTGATACTACTGCCAGTGGCGCTCTGCCAGGATGTTGGTCAGTAGTTAAAAACGGAACAGGAGTTTCCCAATACGCTTATTCTCAAGTAGTCGGATATGACTTTAATTCACCTTCTCGTGCAGCGATACTGTATAATGATAATTCAAGTGCTGCTTCCAACGTTATGCTGGTTTCTCCAAATCTTAGCAACCTGTCTGCTGGTACGCATCGAGTAAAATTCTATGCAAAAAGCAGTGGTGCAACTGGAAGTGTACAAGTTGGTACAGTTGACAATAATACCACTGATGCTTTTTTCACTGAAATGGAAACGGTTCCACTTACTTCAACTTATACAGAATATGCTGTGAACTTTACAGAAAGTGAAGACAGCTACATTGCTTTCAGATTCAATACGACTGGATCATATAATTCTATTTATATTGATGATGTTCGTTGGGAAGTGGCTCCGTTGTGTGCGGATATCACTGAATTGACTGCTGTAGGAACATCTACTTCTACTGCAGACATAACTTGGACACCTGGAGGTTCAGAAATCAACTGGCAGGTAGCTTTTGGTGGAGTTACAACTACTGATCCTTCCCTGCTTACTCCTAGTGCTGTACTGACTAATCCAAATTATACCATTACTACAGGTTTGGAAGACGGAACTGTTTATAACGTGTGGGTACGTTCAGTTTGTGGAAGTGAGAATGGTGCTTGGATAGGACCTAAAACATTTGCAACTGCCTGTATCGCTGCTACTATCGAATCTACAACACTTGAAGGTTTTGAATCTACAACTGGTAATGCACTTCCTGTTTGTTGGAATGCTGAAGTTTTGGTTGGAACCAACAATTGGAAATCCGTTACTTCACCTTCTGGAGATATCAATACTTCGGTATCAGGTCCAAGAATTATGTATAAGGACTATAATACTTCTACGGCAGTATTGTACTCATTGCCTTATAATTTCTCAACGGTTACTGCTGCAAATCCAATCAGGATAAGCACTTATTTTCATAGACATGCTAATGCACACGCAAATGACAAGTATACTGTTTATGTTAACACGATCCCTTCTTTGGAAGGTGCTGAGGAACTTCTAGTACAATTCTCTAAAACTACTGCTGAACCTGTAGTTGCCGCAACTGGATTTTATAACTCTTTGATAGACATTCCAGAATCATTCTATGGTGAGGCTCAAGTTTATGTAATCTTCGAAGGTTATACTGGTAATGGATTCTCTTCTTATGCATTAGGAATTGATGATTTCAAAGTTGAGTATACTGCAGATCTGGCCAACCAAAATTTTGATAGTTCAAACTTCAAATTCTATCCAAACCCGGTTAAGAATACATTGAACCTGTCTTATGTACAAAACATTTCAAATGTTTCTGTATTCAATTTATTAGGACAAAAAGTATTGGAAAATACAATCAATGCTACTTCAACTCAAGTGGATATGTCTGGCCTGGCCAGTGGAAGCTACTTGGTTAAAGTAACTTCTGATAACCAGACCAAGACAATCAAGGTTATCAAGGAATAAACTATTACAGTAAGTTTTTATGAAGCCTCCGGAATTATTTCCGGAGGCTTTTTTTATGATCAAGATTTAATTGGCAATCCTGGAACTGATTTTTTTCTAAAAGTAGAAGCACCATTAGAGCATTAAGATAAGCATTGCCTCTGCCAATTACAAAAACTTCTTTCTAATTATTTTTTTGATTCCCTCCCATATTCATACCTTCAGATGAAGTTTCAAAATTGGGAAATTTTATGGCTCTTAATTCCCGGAAATACTTTATCTCTGTATTTTTTTTCAAAAAAAATATAAAAGTAATAATTAATAAAGCCTTGATTTTATTGGGCTTGTAGATGGCACTATATAAAAACAAAAAAAATAAATATTTTTTTTCACTTTCAAGGTAGGGTATTTTAAAAGTCAGCTGTTTTATAATTGTTAATAAATCTGCAAAGATTGAAAATAGTTTTTGTTAATCAAGGAAGGGCCTCTGAATTTTCAGGGGTCTTTTTTTTTGAACCATATACCTCCCTGCAAAAATCTTGTTTGTTTTACGGAAAAGTTTTTCTACCCTACCCCCTTTATACTCTTTATCTCTTGCTTAAGAATTCAAATGCATCAAGCAAAAAATGAGTCAGGCAAAATTACCATAACCTTTGATTCACTTCACGTAAATCGAATATTGTAGTTGCTGCGTCAAATACTCTTGTTATTTTCTGAATAAAAAACAACTGTATCCATAATGAAAAACATTATAAATACTTGAAATTATTCTAAATTAGCTTCCACAATAAAGCAACTCAAAATCTAATGAAGAATATACTCTTATTGCTATCAGCCCTGTTCTTGTTGAGCTGCAGTAAAAACCTGCTTCCGACGGGAACCATCAAGCAGGAGCACTTTACAGAAACAATCCCTTTTAATTTTGATAACGGCTTGCCCATCATTAAAGCAACTATTGAAGGCATTGACTATAATTTCCTTCTCGATACTGGAGCTCCAACTGTAATTTCCCCTGAATTGGCTGCCGCATTGAATTCCAAAACGGTGAAAAAATCTATTGTCAGTGATTCGCAGGGCAACGACAATGTGCAAGAATTCATCCTGATCAATGAAATCAAGATAGGACGCCTGCAGTTTAACGCTATCGGTGCTGTGGTAATCAACTTGAAGAAATCTTTTGAAATAAAATGCCTGAACATTGACGGTATAATTGGTTCCAATCAAATGTCAAATGCCATCTGGGAGATTGATTATAAAAACAAGAGCATCACCATTACCGATGATTTCGTAGGATTCAAGGAACCTGAAGGTGCTTCAAAGATAGACTTTATAGAAATGGGCAATCAAAAAACACCAATGGTTAGAATGCAGGTTGACAGTACAAGATCCAAGCTCCTGACATTTGATACTGGTGCAAATGGCAGTATAGAGCTTCCCTACTCTCATTTTAAGGATGCCATAAAGCATTACAAGCAGGTAAAAAGCTATGGAAACTCTACAAGTGGCGTATATGGAACAGGAAAAAAAGATACTATCACCACGACAAAGGTTTCTTTTATCCAACTTGGAACGCTTAAATTGAACGACCAGTTATTGACCCTGGATGATATTTCTTCTTCCCTGATAGGGAATGCCTTCTTGAAAAATTACAAGACAACCCTGAACTGGAAAACCAAAACCATTTATCTCCTGCAACAGGATAGCATTACCAATAGCAGCGTTGAAACCTTGGGCCTTGCCATAAGATACGTCAATAATAAAGCTGTCGTTGCAGTCATATTTCAAAATTCTGATGCCGAAAAATCCGGTCTTCAACTTGGAGACGAAATTATTGAAATTGAAGGCATCAATCTTGAAGAATTGACGGAGGAGCAAGCGTGCAATCATACTTTTAAAAGCCTGCTCAGGAACAAAAAGGAGGTTTCCTTGACTTATCTTAGAAACAACGAAAAGCAGAACATAAAAATTTTCTCCAAGGTACTACTGGAATAATCAATCCAATAATAAAAATTTGGAAGAAATGGAATTAATTAGAAAGGACAATTCAACTTGAATTGCCCTTCTCTATTACTTTTTTATTTTGAATGGTATACTCAATAAGATGAGATTCTAATAACCTTATAACTCCTTCTTGATGATACTCAATTCATTGGTTACCACCTCGTATAATTTATCGCCTGCTGGTTTCTTGTTAAAGTTGAGGACTATTTTTAATTTGGTCTCATCATCCAAAAGCTGATGCCTCACAGAAAGCGATGAACTTAATACCGGTACTTGTTTCAATTCTAATATCACATCCGTAAAAGTGGGATTCCTTCTCAACAAATCCTCCTCACATCTTTTCAAGATATTGTAGAGTGCCGTTTTTTCTTCGGAAGGAAGCACAGTCGTAAAAGGTTGGATAGTTATTTTCATGGTTGTATATAATTGGTTTCAGGTTTTTCTATGTCTACTTGTCCAGTTGATGGTAGTTCTTCTATGACAATAGATTGTTCTTCTTCCTTTATCTTATTTACCCCATCCTGGACCATATTCCTTGAATAGTCAAATCTATTGACGCCAGATGTAAAATTCCTCTTAAAGCCAGCTGTTTTCATAGTCTCAATTTTTATTTGAAATTACTCAAACAACGGCTACTTTTCTTATAAGATTACAAATCAGGATTATAGAATTTAATTCTATATCATTTTGGAAAACAAGGCAATAAAAAACCGCCTGGAACCAAATCCAGACGGCTGTTTATTAAAATAACCAGGCGTAGTGCCTCTTATAATGTTATTGCTTTAGAACTTTTATTGTCTTGATAACGTTACCTGACATTACTTTTACCAAGTAGGAACCACTAGACAAATGAGACAGGTCCAATTGCCCCTGGGTTGCATCCAATGACTTTGCAATTATTTTTTGTCCCAAAAGATTGAACACTTCAACATTGGAGATCTTTTCCGTATGAGCAAGATTCAAAACATCTTTTACTGGGTTTGGATAGGCTATGAAGTTTTTAAGGTGATTGTCCCCAACACTTAGATTATTAGAAGTAATTTCAATGATGGCTGGTCCTTCACTAACATCTTGCGTGCTATTATAATGTCCGAAATTGATGTTATAGAAGGTCCCTGTTTCTGATGCGGCTATCGTTAAAACTTCTGCATCGTCAGCAAGTTCATTGTCGGCTGAATCATAACAGGTGAAAACACCGCAAGATCCTGTATAAACAGCCAATTTGCCATCCCAGTTCAAAGAAGTTGCGCTGATTACGATATCACTTCCATTTCCTTCAACCTTATACCAGATACCGTCGTTCATCGTACCACAAGATCCTGCAGATACAAAGCCGCCATTGTTGGTTGCCATTGTAGCATCGATAGTTTCATTGAATGGAAAGGTCGTCACTGCCGTAGCCGTCTCGCATGCATCGTTTTCTGGAACAGCCGGTGCCTCAACAGTAGTAAAAGACCACTCTGCGCAATCAGTCGATTGTCCTGCCGTATTTTTAGAAACAACTTTCCAATAGAATACGGTACCGTAACCCGACAAGTTGATGGATGCAGTATTCTCACCATAGGTTCCCATATAATCATCCTCCGTCAGCGGCGAAACAGCACCTACATACAAATCATAAGAATCTACTTCGCCTCCCGATGAAGGAACTTCCCATGCAAACTCCACAGTTCCTACTGCTATATCAGTAGCGTCAACTGCTGGAAAAACAGCTGCTGCAGGACATTCAGGTAATGCTGGTGGGACAACGCTATTTACATTTATAGTAAAGTTGCCTTCCGGCGCATCATTATTGCCGCTGAAATAGCCTACATTGATATAATATATCGCTCCCACTTCTGAACTGGAAATAAGGATGGTTTCTTCTCCTGAATACACCTCATCTGCTGCTCCTACACACGTAAAGGCATCGCAATCTCCGGTAAAAACGCCAATTGCGATATCGTAACCTTCATCTGAAGTTACAGAGATCTCGATGTTGTTACCGTCTCCTGCTACCGCATACCACAAACCATCATTCATCTCAAAATCCTCGCATGCTTCCACAAAGCCATCTGCTGTTGCTCCTGCACCATCGATTTGTTCATTGTAGTAAGGAAATTCTGTGATGGAAAGGGCTCCTGCACAATTGTCGTTGTCCGGGATTTCAAAACTATCCACTTCTATGGTAAAATTCCCCTCCGCATAATCACTCGTTCCACTATAATGGCCTATATTGATGTAATAGGTTACGCCTACTTCGGAGGAGATAACAAATCGCTCTGATTGTCCCGAAGAACCATTGTCGCTTGTGCCTACGCATACCAAACTGCCACAACTGCCGGTAAAAACACCCAGCTCCAGATCATATTCTTCATCATCAGGCGTAACCTTGACAACGATATTCTTTCCATTTCCTTCCACGGTATACCACAGGCCGTCATTCATGGTACCACTACCTGTACATACGGTAACAAAACCATCGTTCACTGCATCTGCTCCATCTGTCTGGGTATTGGAATAAGGAAAAGTAGTGATGGCAATTGCACTCGCGCAATTGTCGTTCACGGCTGCAAATGGTGCAGCCAGAGTTTTTTTGGGCTTTACCGGATTGATTCCAGCAGCATTGGAAAAATTAGCAGCCACTAAAAAAGTACATCCCAGGAAAAGCAATAAGGTATTTTTTTTCATTTAAGATTGATTAATAATTGAGCCGGCTAACTTACAAATTTCCCCGTTCGTAAGATTTTACTTAAAAGTTAATTGAACGTTAAAAAATACTCTAAACCTCCGAAGCAATAAAGCTCAAGACTGCTTTCATCATAACAGATCATTAGTACAAATAAAAAACCAATCTTATTAAATCAATAAGATTGGTTTTGAACTTTATACCGCCTAACTGCGTATCAGTTATAAAGGAATATTCCCATGTTTTCTTTTCGGCAATTCGCTTACCTTGTTCTCAAGCATGCTGAAGGCCTTGATCAGTTTTCGTCGGGTATCTTGTGGCAAGATCACTTCATCAATAAAACCACGTTCGGCAGCACGATAAGGTGTTGCAAATTTCTCAGCATATTCTGCTTCTTTTTCCAATAGTTTTGCTGCTGGATCGTCTGCTGATGCGATTTCCTTCTTGAAGATGATTTCACTTGCTCCTTTGGCTCCCATCACCGCGATTTCTGCCGATGGCCACGCAAAGTTCATATCGGCTCCTATGTGTTTCGAATTCATTACATCATAAGCACCACCATACGCTTTTCTTGTAATCACGGTTACTCTCGGAACTGTTGCCTCGCTTAAAGCATATAACAATTTGGCGCCGTGCACAATGATCCCGTTCCATTCCTGATCGGTTCCCGGCAAGAAGCCAGGGACATCTACCAAAACCAAAAGCGGAATGTTGAAACAATCACAGAATCTTGTGAAACGTGCCGCTTTTACCGAACTGTTTACATCCAAGACTCCTGCCAAGAACATTGGTTGATTCGCGACAATCCCGATGCTTCTTCCTCCTATTCTTGCAAAACCTACCAGGATATTTTCTGCAAAATTCTTATGCACTTCATAAAAAGAATCTTCATCAATAATACCTTTGATCACGTCGTGCATGTCATAAGGCTTGTTGGCATTTTCTGGAATAATTCCGTTCAATTGTTCTCTTATCTCATCTCCAAATTCAAACGGAACTTTTGGTGTTGTCTGAGTATTGCTCTGAGGCAAATAACCCAACAATTTCTTGATGTCTTCCAGACATTCCACATCATTGGCAGAAGTAATATGTGCCACGCCTGATTTAGTAGAGTGGGTACTTGCTCCTCCTAATTCTTCCGAAGTTACGGTTTCATTCGTTACGGTTTTCACCACATTCGGACCCGTAACAAACATATAACTCGTATTTTCCACCATCATCGTAAAATCGGTCATGGCTGGAGAATAAACAGCACCACCGGCACAAGGGCCCATTATTGCAGAAATCTGTGGGATTATTCCCGAAGCTTTTACATTCCTGAAGAAAATATCGGCATAACCGCCCAAAGAACGAACACCTTCCTGTATTCTTGCTCCACCAGAATCGTTCAATCCAATCATTGGCGTTCCTGTTTTCAAGGCCATGTCCATCACCTTGCAGATCTTTTCGGCATGGGTTTCTGACAATGCACCTCCGAAAACCGTGAAATCCTGGGCAAAAACATAAACCATTCTGCCATTTATTGTACCATACCCCGTGATAACGCCATCACCATAATAGACCTCCTTTTCCATTCCAAAGTCAGTGGTTCTGTGGGTTACAAGCATTCCTATTTCTTCAAAAGAACCTTCGTCCATCAGGTATTCCACCCTTTCCCTGGCCGTTAGTTTTTTCTTTTCGTGCTGTTTTTCAATTCTGTTTTCGCCTCCGCCCAAATGTGCCAAGGCAATCTTATCTTCTAATACTTTTATTTTATTCTTCATGATTTATTGTATTGGCAAACGAAGGATGTTCTGGTCTTTTAAATACTGTTGAAGTGCAATCATTGCCGCGACTTCTGCTTCCTTGTCTTGTTGTGCTTTCAGGTGTTCCGCATCGTAATATTTTTTCACAAAATGCGTATCGAAGTTCCCAGAACGGAAAGCTTCGTGTTCCATCACGAATTTCCCGAAAGGCAAGGTAGTACTCACACCTTCCACTTGATAATTTTCAATTGCCTTTATCATCAATTGGATGGATTCTTCCCTTGTTTTTCCGTAAGTAATTAGTTTCGCAAGCATCGGATCGTAATAAATCGGAACATCCATGCCTTGCTCAAAACCATTGTCCACTCGGATGCCTTCGCCGACAGGTAAACTATATACCTCCAGATTTCCAACACTTGGCAAGAAATCATTCAGTGGATCTTCTGCATAGACACGCAGTTCCATCGCGTGGCCTTTGATTTGCAAATCTTCTTGTTTAATCGAAAGTGCTTCGCCTCTTGCCACTCGGATCTGCATTTCTACCAGATCCAAACCTGTTATCATTTCCGTTACCGGATGCTCCACTTGAAGGCGCGTATTCATTTCAAGGAAATAGAAATTCAGCTTTTCATCCAATAAAAATTCTACCGTTCCAGCTCCCAGATAATCGCAAGCCTTTGCCACTTTTACGGCCGCTTCGCCCATTTGTTTTCTCAATTCTGGAGTCAAAACAGAAGATGGCGCTTCTTCTACGACTTTCTGATGACGACGCTGAATGCTGCATTCTCTTTCAAACAAATACAAAATAGTTCCGTGACTATCCGCCATCACTTGGATTTCAATATGTCTTGGCGAAGCCACATATTTCTCGATAAAAACCGAGCCGTCCCCAAAAGCTGAAGTCGCTTCGCTGATGGCACGCATCATCTGGGATTCCAAATCTTCTTCTTTTTCCACGACACGCATTCCTTTTCCTCCACCTCCGGCAGAAGCTTTTATCAAGATGGGGAAACCAATCCCGGTTGCAATTTTCTTTGCTTTTTCAATATCGGTGATGGCTTCATCAATCCCAGGAACCATTGGAATATCGTAGGCTTTCACAGCTTCCTTTGCAGCCAGTTTGCTTCCCATCATATGAATGGCTTTTGATTCCGGACCAATAAATATGATACCATTTGCAATAGCTTCTTCTGCGAAAGCGGCATTCTCACTCAAGAACCCATAACCTGGATGAATAGCATCAACTCCTAATTCTTTGGCTACTTCTATGATTTTGCTCCCTAACAAATACGATTGGTTCGAAGGTGATTCTCCGATCCAGACGGCTTCATCGGCAAATTTTACGTGTGGTGCATTTCGGTCGGCAGTTGAATAAACTGCCACTGTCTTGATACCCATCTTCTGGGCCGTTTTCATTACCCTGATGGCTATTTCGCCTCTGTTGGCTACTAATATTTTCTTCATCTTATTCGAATTCAATTAACAACTGTCCTTTTTCTACGGCATCGCCTTTGCTTGCTGAAATGGATTTGATGATTCCCGCTCGTGGAGAGAGAAAGCTGTTTTCCATTTTCATCGCTTCCAAAATGAGAAGGCAGTCATTTTCTTTCACTTCTTGCCCAACGGAAACACTCATTTCCAAGATCAATCCCGGCATTGGTGCCTTGATGGCATTGATCTGTTTGGACGCTCCAACCGTAAAACCCATCTCTTTGATAAGCTTGTCCAGAGGACTCGAAATGGCAACCGTGTAAACGTTTCCATTGACTTTCACGGTATAGGTCTTTGCCAGGAAGTCAGCATTGACAATTTCAGCCGCATAGGGCTGGCTGTCTTTCAAGATGTGAAACTGTGAGGGGGTAATTGCTACGGCATCAAGTACTGTGGTTTCTAATGCTGTACGGTCATAAACGCTGGTGTTGTTTACTGTAAGTCGGTAACTTCTATCCATATCATAATTTTGCTTGTGGTAAAAATAGGAAAAAGAAAACGTTTGCGAAAGGAATTTGCAAGATCCGGTTGCACAACTTTCAGATTTGAAAGGAAGGCATAAAAAAACTGCCTGTACGGCAGTTTGTTTTTAGAGGCAGATTTACACCGCACTTCCAGGACTGGTTGGAGCATCTCCTCCTGCAGGATCAACGTCTCCCCAATCGCCAGCTTCTTCATCTTCATCTTCGTCTTCACGTTTGTCGTCCTCTTCGTCATCTGGATGCATCGCAAAAAAAGGCAGATTGTTGTCAAGATTGGTATCCTCTTGCACCAGGTCCTCATTTTTCATATTTTTCATAGCAGTCTTTTTTATCAGGAAATCTTCCCGTGGTTATTTTACTACAAGGTATGATCTGGGGAAGGATTCTGGCTTACAGTATTTGTCTTAAAAGTTGTAGAATTAAATTCAATTTAAAAATTGGAAAACTAAAGATCGAACAGGATGAATTTGCAGCTGGAGATCATCAAGCTAAAAACCAGCACTTTTTAACGCATCAGTGAAAAGTGCCCCTTGAAAGTCTTGCCACTTTTGCGCTCTGCAACAAACCAATAATCAGCCGAAGGTAGCTTGTTGTTATTGCAGGTGCCATCCCATCCAGCACTTCCTCCGTCAAGCAAGGTAAGGAGTATGCCATTGCGGTCAAAGATATACACTTTCAGTTCCGGCTCCAGATCGGCTGACCTGATGTGCCATTTTTCATTATGGCCATCTCCATTTGGGGTAAAGAATTTGGGATAGGCAAGAAAATAAGTGCTTTGGTCGGCAATGCCGCAACCATTGATGTCCCTTACAAAAACGGTATACTCCCCGATTTCCAATCCATAAAATTCAGGACTGCTCTGGTAATTTTCTCCATCAATGGAATATTCATAATCACCGGAACCTTCTGCAATGACTTGGATACTGTTTTGGGTATCCGTCCAATCACTGACAATTATTTGTTTTATCACTGCTACAGACGAATTGATGATATTGATTGTTGCCGTATCCGAACAAATCACTGCCTCGTGATTTTTAGTTACCGTAAGTGTTATGGTCCCTGGAGCTGAAACGGTAATAGAGGACGTAGTTGCTCCTGTTGACCAACTGTAGCTGTCAAAACCTGCTGGTGCCGCCAATTCTATAGGGTTATTTTCGCATAGGACGTATTGTGCCTTCATCTCAATGACAGGCTGGGGATAAACCAATATCTGAAAAGCAGCAAGTGCAAAACAGGAAGGGTTGTTACTGTTTTCTACCCTTGCATACAAGGTTTGGTTTCCAATTAGGGCCTCATAATCAGAAGGCAATACATTTGTCCCTTGCTGGGCTTGCGTTGGCAATCCATGATAAGTTACTGTAAAATCCGTTGCTGGTTGGCCATCCAGGACGATCTCGTTGAACGCAAGCAGGTCAACCGTGGTAAACATTTCCCCTTCACTGCAGAGTTGCAGATCTTCGGGAGCCATTATGGTAGGTTGGCGGTTTACGGATATTGTAAAAGGACGTACCTCGAAACAAGAAACATCAAGTCCACTTGTTACACGGGCATAGATGGTTTGAGGATTGGAGGTGTTGCTGTAATTCCCAATAGCATTTTCACCAAGAACAGCATCAGCATCAGAATTATGATAGGTGACTTCAAAGGCACCCGATGGCTGGTTGTCGAGCAAGAAGGCCGTCTGGTCCTCGAAATCAAAGACAGCAACTCCATCATTGCTTACATCATCACACACTTTTAGTGCTTTTGGCAGGGTTGAAGGCAAAGAAGGCAATAGGATCAAGCTGAAACTGCTGATTGCGGTGCAGCTTGTATTTCCCACAGCCCTTACCACAACATAAATCGTCTGGCTGGCAGCGGTGGTGGCATAAGGCATCACGATTGCGTTGTTTCCCTCAAGTGCATCCTGTTCGGTATGATAATAATCTACCGTAAAGGAAGCAGGCGAAAGATTCCCAAGTACTTCTGCATTTTTTTCAGTCAGGTCAAACGCAGAAGGTTTTCTTCCGCTTCCACATTCTACCAGGTTGCTCAATGGTCCTATCACGGGCTGCTCGCCTACCCCGATTGCAAAGGAAGTTATGGCAAAACATGTTGGATCCGTGCTGTTTTCCAATCGTGCATATAGTAGTTCCTGGGGATTGGTATTCGTATAAAGGAAAGGAATTGCCCCCGTATCGGCCACGGCTTCATTATAATCATCATGATAGGTGATTGCAAACTGGGTCGCATCCAATCCGTTCAGGACTTCGTCGTTCTTCTGGGCCAGATTAAAAGAAGCGGTGCCATCGTAAGGGCTTTCACAAATAATATAAGTCACAGGCTGCCCTGCAACAAGCGCATCCAGGACCGAAACGCTGAAACTGGTAATTGAATGGCAATTTACATTTTCATTGTTATAGATCTTCGCAAAAAAAGTGGTCGTGCCAGCCGGCAAGCTGTAAGGACTTTGCAGGATGTTGCTATGGGATAGCGCATTTGCTTCCGAAGCAAAATAAGCCACCTTGAAGAGTGGGTTGGCTTGGTTTCCCTTCAGTTCCATATCATTCTGTGTGAGATCATAAGAAACATTGGATCCGCAGGCCACCTTGTTGCTTATCGGATGGGCAAGCGGAATTTCTGCAATTACCGTTTTGGAAGTCTGGACGACGCCGCCTGATGCACCATATGCGGTTACTGTCACATTATAGGATCCTGCCGCAGTGTAAAGATGCGAAGGTGAAAGCTCGTTGGAAGTGCTGCCATCTCCAAAATCCCAATGTGCCGACACGATATCCTGACTGCCGGTTACGGCAAATTGGGTGCTATTGCCCAAGCAAACGCTCCTGGAAACTACAAATACATTAAAATCAACTGGTATCGATTGTGGAAGTCCGAAGATACATGTTCCTGAACCTATAAACAATCCATCCTTTTCCATATTGCAGCTCGTACCTGCATTTTCAGGTTGATGGATGACGCCCAGGTATTTGGAATTGGCCAAGGAAACATAGATCTTGCCATTCCTGGCCAATTGTAAGGCTCCAAATTGCGAATTGGTAGTGCTGAGCGTGACCGCCGAAGCTGTAATGTTGGAGGCATTCAGGTTATATTGCACCACCTGCTGGATGTAGATTCCTGTCCCCGTAGTTGCATACAGGATAGTGCCCGATGGAGAAAACTCAGCTCCATAGTTGGATGCATTGGTATTGATGATCTTTGCATTGCCAAGCATTCCTGTCAAGGTATTGAAATCGTAAATCTCAAGATTTTTCATATAATTGCAGCTGACCATCCTGGTACCGTCTGGAGAGGCTTTCAAATAACCTACGGTTCCAGCCGCAGAAGTAACGGAAATACCCGTGGCGCTGACAACCGGAACGGGATTGACACCTGACTGGGTTACCGAATAAGACATGAATTTATTACTGCCATAATCATGCGTAACAACCCAGAAACCAGTGTTGTCCTTTTTCTTCACGGCAGTAACTTTCTCACAAGTAGGAGCCGCAACTAGTATGTTCTTATTGGCGGTAACATTTCCAAGGCCATTTTCAAGTGAAATATCCACTTCTGAATACCTCAGGCCATTCTGACCGCCAAACTCATCCGTGGTAAAAATATAATAGAGGTTCGGGGAATCAGGCTTGGGGATGATCATGCAGGCTTGCGAACTGGAAGAACTTCCCAAAAGGCCGGTACCATTGGACATGAGTTGGTGGTTCTTGTTCCAGACCTTCTCTCCATTCGTGTAAAACAACAATTGTCCGGAAGCATCAGAAACAGTTGCAGTTCCCTCAAAGGAATCCATCTGGCTGTCTTCCAGGGGTATTGGTACCCCACTGTTGAAATCCAAACCCGCACGACTACCAAAATACCAGATATTGGATTGGTTCTGGGCATAAAAGAACTGCCCAACACACAACAATAAAAGGATTAGTAGTTTTTTTGCCAAAATTAATTGCTTTTAGAAGGTAAATATACTAAAACAAAAATAATTTCGTTACCTAAAGTTTTAATTTGCAAAAAATACTATAATTCAATAACTTCTCTATCAAATAATTAAATTATGATTGGTATTTCCTTTCAAAACACAATAAAACGCTTTTAAGCTTAAAAATGAAAGCATTACCTCTTTTCCTTGCTTACCCAATTAAATAAAATGCATTTCAAAATGAAAAAGATCCTATCATTCTTGGCACTCAGTTTAGCGTTGGCATCTTGTTCAAGTGATAATAAAAAAGGCAATAGCAGGAAATCACAAATTGACACCATTTACACAAGCATATAAGAAATTTCAATCCACCATTATTTCCTTCTATTGCCCTATTATTCCTTACAGAAACTACTCTAGCACTTCTTCAACCTCACCCATTGCCACAACTGCTGGCTTGGATGCTTTTTTAGCATTAAATCGTTCCAATGCCTCCGTTTCTCCTTCTTCACCACTGAAATAAGGAAAGACATCCATAATGGGAGATTCAGAAATAGCGGTAATCGTATAGTCGCCCATTGTGCCTTTCATCACGGTAACCGTATTGTCAAAAGCTTCCCTTACATCATTGGCCTGGATAAGGAGGTTCATGCCTGTTTTTCGTTCCTTTCCACTTTCTTCATCATAGGCCAACAGTACGACCCTTGATTTGAACCAGCGATCAGCATTCTCAAACGGGTGTATCTCGGCATAATTGCCATACTTTATCCCTGTAATCTTGAACTCTTCACTGATATAGGCCGACATCTCCTCGCCGATCCTGCTTTCTGCTTCTGTATAGGACAAGGCATCAACCAGATAAGGCTCAGTAGTAACTTTTTGAATTCCAGTAGATTCATCTATTTTTCTGTATTTTACCTTGCATTCATACCAAATTGCACTCATAATATTATTTTTTAAGGATGCCAAAGATAGATTTTAAAGCGAGCCAAACAGAAACTCCAGAAAATAGATATTCACAATTTACACCCAAAGATGCTGTTCCTAATCTTTCAATCCATCTGCAATCTTAAATCTTTCAATCCTCCGACTGCAACACCAAATCTTGATAGTGTTTGCCAAGAGAAAACATTTGTTCTGCAAAAATCATGACACATACGGGAAGTAAAAAGTACTCGATCGCATCTCCCTTCCAAAGGACATAACTTGTTATAAAAAACAAGCGTATGTATTCCAGATAATAGATCCACTTTCGCTGTTCCAGCAATGCACCACAGTTGATCAGCGTTATCAAGATGAATGCGGAAACAAAAAGCTGGTCCGTACCATCAAGCGACTCGAAATAATAGGTACAAACTGTAAGCAGGAATACTGCCAAGCCCAATTGTACATATAGATAATTACGGAAACGAAGGCGGTGGCTCCTATCCGTCTTCTCTTGCAGGAAACGTTTTTCAAGCAAAGGACGGATGTCCTGGTCCATGGCAGCAGGGCTTCCGAATACGGCTTTCCATCGGGCCTTGAAACCTTCAGATCGTTTCCATAATTCATATATCTCAAAATAATAATGAAAGTGCATCCACAAGAAACTGAAGCTTTTCAAGGGATGGGTCAGGCCGTATCTGGGCTTTTCTTCTTCCGGCTGGAAAGTTCCAAAAATCCTGTCCCAGAACGTAAACATATCGCCGTAGTTCTTGTCCAGGTATTTCTCGTCAGATGCGTGGTGTACACCGTGGACGGAAGGCGTCACAAAAACATATTCCAGCCATCTTATCCTGCCTACCAGCTGCGTGTGTGTAAAAAAGGAATAGGCCCCATGTACCAGGAGCATCGTGATGACCATCTTGGGATGAAAACCGATAAAGGGCAAAATGCACCAGAAACCCGTACGGATAATGGCCTGGAAAGTCGTGATCCGGGCCGCCGCAGTCAGGTTGAATTCCTCGCTTTGATGATGGACGATGTGGGCCGCCCAGAAGAAATTCACTTCATGTCCCAACCGATGGTACCAGTACCATACAAGATCCGTAGCCAGGATCAGGCAGATCCATACCAATACACTGCTCGATATTTCGAAAAGCCGGTAATGCTCGAAGATATGGAAATACAACTGGTAGAAACTCGCCGTTATGAAAAGATTGATCAATCTTTCTGCAATGCCGATGCTGATGTTGGAAACAGAGCTTTCATAATTAAAGATACCCGGAGTTTTCTTCCTTCGGCTCAGGACAAATTCCAGATAGACAAAAAGAAAGAATGCAGGCATGGCAAAAGCCAAGAAATTAATATTTTCCATAATGAGAACCTTTGGTCAAAGCCATTACTGTAGGCTTTTAAAAAATTACAAATTGAATAATAAATAATATAAGGTAGATCACCATCCCTTCACGGCACCGCCCTTGAATTCCCGGATGGCGGCCTTTTCAACTTCTGCCGATTGATAAGCTTTCAAGAACTGCTGTACTTTTTCTTCCTTTTTGTTGTCTTCACGGCTCACGATAAGGTTTACATAGGGCGAATCCTTGTCTTCCACAAACAAGGCATCCCTAGCAGGAACCAATCCCGCTTGGGAAGCAAAGGTATTGTTGATGATGGCAATCGTGACATGCTGATCATCCAGCGCACGGGGCAATTGCGGTGCTTCCAGTTCCAGCAGTTGCAGCTTCCTTGGATTTTCCAGGATGTCGGTTACTTTCGGCAACAGGCCTGCATCCGGACGGAGCTTCAACAAGCCATTTTTCTGCAAGAGCAGCAACGATCGGCCTCCGTTGGTAGGATCATTCGGAATGATGATCGTGCTTCCGTCTTTCAATTCTGCAAGGCTCTTGATCTTTTTGGAATATCCCGCAATCGGATAGACGAATGTTTTTCCGACAACGGCCAATTTATAGCCACGCTGTCTGGATTGTTCGTCCAGATAAGGCTTGTGCTGGAAAGCATTCACGTCAATATCCCCTTGGCTCAATGCTTCATTCGGGATTACATAATCATTAAAGGAAACAAGTTCAACGGTAAGCCCGTATTTTTCCTTCGCTACTTTCTGCGCTTCCTGTGCCACGGCATATTCCGGTCCCGCTGCCACGCCCACTTTTATATGATGCGGATCATTGGCCGTATTCTTGCCGCAATTTGCCAGAGAAAGTGCCAGGGCGATACATCCAAATGTGCTCAATAAATTTGTTCTTGTTTTCATGTTCAATTATATATTTAGTGTTTAGTAATGATTATCTGTGGTCAAAATGCTTGGACAGGGAGTCGCCTGCAAACTGGATCAGGAACACCAGGACAACGAGCAATACCAATACCGCATTCATAATGGTGGCATCATATCCGATATAGCCGTATTGGTAGCCCACCTGCCCAAGTCCACCTGCTCCAACGGCACCACCCATTGCCGAATAGCCAACGAGCGTGATCAGTGTTATGGAGGCAGCATTGACCAATGAGGGCAGTGCTTCCGGCAACAAGACCTTGTAGATGATTTGCAAGGGAGTAGCACCAAGGGCACGCGCAGCTTCAATCAGTCCTGAAGGTAATCCCAGAAGGCTGTTCTCCACAAGTCTTGCAATAAAAGGAGCGGCACCAATACTCAGCGGCACCAGCGCAGCACTGACACCAATAGAAGTTCCCACAAGTCCTCTCGTAAACGGGATCATCCATACAATAAGGATGATGAAGGGAATGGAACGGAAAATATTCACCAAGACTGACAGCAATCGGTTGACAATTGGCTGCTCTAGCAATTGATCCTTTCGGGTAAGGAAAAGCAATATTCCAGTTGGAAGCCCAAGCAGGAAGCCGAAGAATCCGGATACAAAAGTCATCACGATGGTTTCCCACGTGCCTTTCAGTAATAATTCAAGAATCGGTTCAGACATAGCCTAGTATTTTTGTTGAAACATGTTTGGAAATAAAATAAGCAAGTACGGCATCATACTGTTCCTGTTCATTGGACAATTCAAGCAGCATTACCCCGAAATTGACATCGCCTGCCTGATCCATCTGCGCACTGATGATCTTGAAATTGGTCCCGAACAATCGGGAAGCTTCCGAAAGGGTGGCCTCGTTGGCCGATTTACCAGTAAATTCCAGCTGTACCAAGGGATGCAAGCCTGCCGCATCAGCAAGCCTTTCCCTGTAGGCAGACGGAACATCCACATGCAAGGAAGAGGTTATGAATTCCTTGGTCAATCCATGCCGGGGATTCGAAAAGATAGCACCTACGCTTCCCTGTTCTATCAATTGTCCTTGGCTGATTACCGCAACCTCATCACAGATGGACTTCACGACTTCCATCTGGTGGGTAATCAGCAGGATCGTGATGTTGAGGCGGCTGTTGATGTCCTTCAGCAGGTTCAATATCGAGCGTGTCGTGGCAGGATCAAGTGCACTCGTGGCTTCATCACACAGCAGCACCTTCGGGTTGTTGGCCAATGTCCTGGCAATGGCAACCCGCTGTTTTTGACCGCCCGAAAGGCTTGCCGGATAGTCGTTTGCCTTTTCTTCCAGACCTACCAATTGCAGCAGTTCTAATACCCGTGTCCGTATAGCTGCTTTTGATGTGCCGGCAAGCTCCAACGGGAAAGCAATATTTTCAAAAACCGTCCGGGAGGAGAGCAGGTTGAAATGCTGGAAGATCATTCCGATTTCCCTCCTTTCTCTCGCAAGCTCGGCATTGGACAAATGGAGGAGGGATTTGCCATCAACGATGACTTCCCCGGAAGTAGGCTTTTCCAACAGGTTCACACACCGTATCAGGGTGCTTTTTCCAGCTCCCGAAGTACCGATAACGCCGAATATTTTTCCCGGAGGCACTTTGAGCGACACATCCGACAACGCAGTAACAATCCTGTTCTTTTGGTGGAAGGTCTTCGTAACTTTTTTTAATTCGATCATTATTTTTCTTGATTTTAAGCAGGAGTACTATAGCGATAAGGTATCGCGATTCTTTTAAGCGTGCGTTCTATCTTTCGGAACCGGACCACCTTGCGTTTCGAGATCTTGTAGGAACCCAGATTGGTCAGCAGTACGCCAGAAAGGATGATGGCCAGTCCCAATAATTGCCAGCCCGAGATGAATTCCCTTGCAACCAGCCATCCCGAGACAACCGCCACTACCGGATTGATATAGGTATGGGTGCTGACAAGTGCAGGTGGTTTGACTGACAACAACCAGATGAAGGACAGATAGGCCACCATCGAACCGAATACGATCAGGTAGGCCAATGCCAGCCAGGCCGTAGTGGGAATCGACGTCCACCCTATTTCCGAAAATTCTCCCCTGGAACCTGCAATAAGAAGGCTTCCGGCTCCACCTATGGTCAGCTGCTGTCCTACATTCAGGAAAACAGAATGTTCGGATGCATGCTTTTTGGAATACAAGGATCCTAAAACCCATAGTACGGCTGAGACAAGCAATATCCCAAAGGCAATTGGCCGTATGCTATTTTCGGTTGTTGCGGTTTGAAAGAGGCTGTCCTTCAGGAAGACGACAAGACCACCAAAACCAAACAACAGCCCAATATTGAGGAACCTGTCCGAGAAGTTCTTCTTCCAGTTGGCCTTGTCTATTACGATGAAGAGCAGCGGTGTAATGGCCAGTACGATGGCTGCTTCGGTGGCGGTAACATATTGTTCGGCCCAGGCCACAAGTCCTGTTCCGGCAGAAAGTACCAGAATTCCGGGAACTGCATTTCTCTTCCAGTTCTGCCATGAATCTGGCCTTTCGCCTTTCTTGTATTGGAACAACAGGATAAGGATTCCTGCAACGGAAAACCGCAATCCCGATAATACGAACGGCGGAAATCCGGGCAACCCATAAGCTATTGCGAGATAGGTTGTGCCCCAGATGATATAGATGCTGAGGAAGGCCAGGACAACCTTGATATTGAAGGAGGAAATAGTATTCATTTGATGTAGATTTAAAGTATTAAGAAAAAAACAAGCATAAAAAAAGCCCTCTCGTGGTGTGCGAAAGGGCCATAGTATTATTTACGAAAATAACAGCAACTTCTGCAACAGGGAGGAATCTTCTTGCAGCAGCACATTATGGTAAAGTTGTTATTGTTTTCTAAAGTGTTCATAGAGTATTTTGGATTTTGGATTTTGGATTTTGGATTTTGGATTTTGGATTTTGGATTTTGGATTTTGGATTTTGGAGGTTTATGAAAAATAAAAAAGCCTTTCACAGGATATGAAAGGCTTTTGTAAATAAGTATAACTACTTTTTTCTATAGATAGGCCACTTCACACCAATGCAGGGTGCTACAACACATCATCATGTTGAAGTTTGAATGCATAGTATGTAGGCTGTTGTTTTTCATTGCTTCGGCAAATTTACATACTTAATTTGAAATAAAATCCAAAAACAATATTTTTTTAACTCCAACTCTTTTTATGAGAAAGCTTACCCAAGTGGAAGATTTAAATTATGGAGGTAAAACCTTTATCAACAGGGTCAATTATTTGCTGGTTGCGCCTTATGGCGGCAATGACCTCGGTTTCAGGAATCCTGTTTCCCCATTCATCCAGATCCCAGATCCCACAATTGCTGTAACTCTCAAGATTGTCCCAGTCGGGACGGTCGGTTACCGGATAGATACAAATTCCAAGCAGCTCTACTCCCTTGCCTATGGCTGTCAGGCACTGGGCAGTCACTTCATCCAGCCACTGCACCCTTCCGGATCCGAAATGCCCTGTTTCAGAAAGAAAAATTAGCTTCCCATAACGAAGATAGGCACTTTCCAGAAGTTCGCTGAGCGGTGTCCGCCTCGTGTAATATTCTGGCCAGGGAAGTGTTGCTCCCTCCCCCTCCCATTGGCAGTTCCAATAATAATTGAAGCCCAGGATATCCAGAAACGATTCCTGCCCGCCAAGCTCGGGACAGATCCTTCCTGCGATAATGTCCATCGCCTGAAACTGGTACTCGTTCATGTTCAACAAATGTATCGGATCCGTAAAGGGATCCGCGTGTATTTTCACCAAGGGCTCCACCAATATGATCCTGCATTGGGGATCAACCTCCTTCAATACCTTGATGCCTAGGATGGCTGCCTTGCAGAGGTGGTACTTCATATCCCATCCACTATTTACGGCAAACGGGACCGTACCCCTCACGTCACCGGAATGCCACGAAAGGAAACTGATCTCATTGATGGGAACCACCAGCAACGGCTGTCTTGAATTGGCCTTGTAGAACATGCCAAACACCTGGCAGAGCTTCGCAAAACGCTCGCAGAACCTGGGATGGGTAGGATAGATGCCGTCCGGGTAGCCGAAATGGATCAGGTCCCAGATCTGCTGGATACCGTACTGCTCGGCAGCCTGCATCCTGAAAAGCACTTCCGAAAAGTCAAACTCATCCGGTTTTTTCTCAACCGAGCTCCAGCAGATGCCTTCCCTCACCACCTTGATGCCGATGTCGGCCAATAGCTTATAGTCTTCCTCAACACGCGCATCATGCTGCGTTTCTTCCAAAAGGTTCACCCTGTTGCCGGAACGGTTGACATGATCGGCACATTCAAAACCGCCCATAAAGAATGTCTTAAAGGGATTCATTGACCACCGTTTTGTAACGTCCAGCATCGGCCTTTTGCAGGGAATCAAAAAGATCCAGTGCATTCTTGAAAGCCTGGTCCATATTGAAATACTTGTAGTTGGCAAGCCTTCCTACAAAGTGAACATCCTGCAGCTTGTCAGCTTCTGCCTTGTACCTTTCATAGATTTCCTGATTTCTAGGATTTGGAACGGGGTAATAAGGCTCGCCGTGATCTACTGTGAACTCCTTGACAATCGTGGTCTTCTCTGCTTGCTGGTGGCCAAAATGCTTGTACTCTATGATCCGGGTATAGTCCACTTCGGTACCCGGATAATTGACTACCGAATTTTCCTGAAAATAGTCCGCGTCCAAGGTCTCACTTACAAAGTTGATGGAACGGTATTCCAATTGTTCCTGGAGGCTGTGCTTGAATTCAAAAAAACGATCGACAGGCCCCGTATAGAATAGCTTTTCATATCCTTCATATTCTTCCTTTACCTCAAAATAGTCCGTATTCAATCGGATTTCGATGTTGGGATTTGCAAGGATCTTTTCAAACAATTGAGTATAGCCTCCTTTGGGCAGTGCCTGATATTTATCAGAAAAATAGCGGTCGTCATAGTTGTGCCTCACCGGAATGCGGTCCAGGACGGAAGCATCCAGTTCGGATGGAAATTTATCCCATTGCTTCTTGGTGTAATGCTTGAACATCTTTTCATACAATTCAGTACCCACACGGTTCAATACCGCCTCTTCCCCATTCCGGGGCTTTTCTATATTCACCCTGTTCTCCTCAAGCCATGTTTTCATTTCATATTCCGTATCTATCGCAGTACCAAAAAGGGTATTTACTGTAGTGATGTTCACAGGAATGGGAACAGTCTTGTCGTCTACCCTTGCGATCACCTTATGTTCCCACGGATACCAGTCGGAAAATTGGTTTACATAGTCCCACACCTCCTGCTCGTTGGTATGGAAGAGGTGGGCACCGTATTTGGAAACAAGGATGCCATTTTCATCATAATAGTCAAAACAGTTGCCTGCTATATGGTTCCTCTTTTCCAGCACAAGTACCTTCTTGCCTATGGAGGCATAGCGTTCTGCAAGTACGGCACCCGAAATACCTGCGCCAATTATAAGAATGTCGATCTTTTTCATAGTGTAAATTCTTTAATAATGGTATTCATCCTGGCTGCAGTAGCATCCCATGACGTATTTTTTAAGATTTCTGTGTAAAGGCTCACTTTTTCCGATTTAAGGTCCCTGATCTTCGAGATGCCGTTGCAGAAGTCTTCGGATGTGGCAACCAGCTCCACACAGTGGCTGTAATCCCGCACTACATCCTTGATGCGTGTTGAAATAATGGGCTTCCCTGCAGCCATGTATTCAAGTGTTTTCGTCGGACTTATGAATTTGGTGGCATCATTGAGGGCAAACGGCATCATTGCAACATCAAATGCCTTCAAGTAGGCGGGCAGTTCCTCATACGATTTCATTCCCAGATAATGAATGTTGTGGGCTTTTGGAAGATCGCCGTCTTCAATCTTGGCCAGCGGGCCAATCATCACAAAAGAAACGTCGGGTAATCGGGCAGCGCTCTCACGCACCAGGTCAAGATCGATACGCTCGTCAATAACTCCAAAATATCCTATGATGGGCCATTTGATTGAAGCAATATCCGCCGGTACTGCAATACCGTTACGGGCTTGGGCAAAATGGGCTTCATCTACCGAGCTAGGAAAACAATACACGTTATCGTGCATCTGCTTCTTGGATTCATAGAGGGATTTGCCACCCGTAAATACGATATCGGCATTGGCCATCAGGTATTTCTCCTGGTCGATGAGTTGTTGCGGGGCACCCTTGAAAAGCGAGAGCTCATCCATACAATCGTACACGACGGTCTCGAAGGACAGTGCTTCCAAAAGCGGACTGAAGGAAGCGGAATAGAACCAGCCTATCGACACATCCTTGTTCAGCACATAATCTGCCAGCACCTCGCTTATTGCCTCTATGTTCCTAACTTTCGGCTGGAGGATGTGCAACTGTGGCGTAACAGCAATAAGGTTGGCAGTATTTTCCTCCCCTTCGTTAAAATGGAGTGGTTCTTCTACCATAAGCACATTCATTTCCTTGGCCATCCTGCTGATGATGTGCTGCGGTCTCTGGTACACAAATTGCCAGCGGAGATGACAGAAAACAATCATATCATAATACTGGGCATCTTCATTTTTCACCTTTCCAATTATAGTTGGACGGTCCTTGCGTGCAAACCTTAAATCTTTCATCTTGTTTTATTTAGTTGGTTATCCCGACCTGTAAGGAAGCCAGGGAAGACGAAAGTACCTTGGCTTTGCACCAATAGGTTATAACATTACCATATCTTGTTATAATATTATTCTTGTGGTGTTGGGAGGAAGAAATTAGAGGAAAGATGGAGATGGAAGATGGAAGTTAGAAGTTAGAAAGGTTGAAATTATTGATGTGATTTGGATGGTCTTGAAAATCTATGACTTCATATCAAGTAAAATATATTAGTCGTTTCCAATCTTTCAACTCCCATCTTCTAACTTCTAACTTCTAATTTCTTCCTTCCACCCTCGCCTTCTCCACAAACTCCATACACCGGTTGCGCAGCAGCTCATAGTCGTGATGCGCCACATCATCTACTACACCATAACGCAGGGCATTGGGTGATAAGGAAAGGAGCCTGAGCAGTTCCTTGTCCTTGTCTGTTTCCCTTGGAAAAAGGATTCTCGTCAAGGGACTGAAATACTCGCACAGATCGAACAGGAAAGAAAGCGAGAAATGATTCGGCGTGTAGCCAAGATGCAGGCGGATCAATCCCAGGCAGGTGTGCTCCACGATCAGGTGCAGCAAATATACCTTCATCTTCGTGGCATTGCCAACATCCCGGTTTTCTGTTTCAATGAAGAATGCCACAGTCTTGTTCCGTTGCTCCACATACCTTTTTGCCTGCCCGATGTTTCTTGAAGGAGGTGTTGCAAACGGAAGATAGGGCGGGCGGGCCGACTCCTTGAACAGCAGCCTGCCCCGCTCCATGGCATTGTAAAAAAAGTACTGCTGGTCACTGTTCCTTGTCCCTAGCGATTTCTTGCCGTGCAACAGCACCGTGACCGCGTAACGGCCATTTGTCAGCGTACTTATTTTGTCCGAGATATTCCCGGGAGCGTCCTGTACATAATCGTTCACGAACAGCAGCAGGTAGTAATGCGTGCTGAAAGAATCGGCAACATTGTCGGCAAGTACATGGTGCAATACCTTCCGCTCCATCCTGTGCTCTCCGAGGCAATAGAGTGCCGAGGCGGAAACCATATCGGTGATGACAGTGGCAATGTAATGCAAGGGATCAGCCTCGTCCAAGACTATAAGTGGCTGTTTCTTCAGGAAAAACTGATAACGGCACCGTTCCATACAAGCTTCAAACAGGCGGTGCACCTCCTTGCGCATCGCCTCCTTTCTCAACTCAAGTACCCGCAGCAATTCTAACGTGAGTACAGGTACTTCCCCATCAGACTTGATGGCCTTGCAAGCTCCATTCAGCAACTCCAGCACTACAACATCTTCAGGCAATTTCACATTAAAAGTATTGCCCAATGCAACCGAAAAAAAGCCTACGTGTTCCTGTTGCACCTGCAAATCATCCGCAACCAGCCATTCACCTGTCAGGAACCTGGAAGCCGTGATAAAGAGCCATCGGATACTCTGATGGAGCGTGTAAGCAGCCTGCAGCAGGTTGCCTGCTTTTATGTAATGCCTGAGGTCGACCGCAACCGTAAAGGCTGTTTCATCATCAACTCGGAACCTGTTCCTGGCCGACTTCGCGAACCGCTTCGGTTTCAAGCTGTCTAGAAGTGCTATTTCGGCACTTCCAGAAGTATGGTACAGCAGGAACTGCCGGTTGCAATGCAGCACAAAGAAAGGATTACCATCGTTCAATTCGTCAGTTATCCACTCCCTATCGTATACCCTGAAGCTGAACTGCGGATAACTATCAAACAGTTTCTCGCAGTTATGGTGCACCTCGTCCCAATACTGCGTACACTCGTCTCCAAGAACCACAAGGAATACTCCCTCGTTAGGGCCTTGCTCAAGATGGGGCGAAAAATAAACAGAATCGGCGGCAACAAAGGCCAATAGGAGTTCGAGTACTTTTTCCAGGGCTGCAGCCCCGCATAGATCATTTGGTAATAAGAAGTTATGGTCCATAGGTTGGAATATTAAAGTGAAACAATCGTGTAAGCTTCCTGTAAAAACAACTTAATGACTCTAAAGCATAAAAAGGACAAGTGTCCATCGCAAAATCATAAGTCCTTAATTGAAAGCTTCATCGATAATTTCTTCCAACCTCTTGATCCAAAAACACCGGCGTTACCCGTTCCAATTTTTTTTACTATATTCGTTCCGTTTGGTAGAAACAATGCACAAAGTAATATTGCAAACGTTGATCAACACAAAGATATAAGAAATTATCTAATTAAAAAATATTTATAGTATATTTTCTAAAATTTTATCCACCATATGTCCGAAACATTAAAAAGAATCAAGCAATTCATTGACTACAGGGAGCTAACAATCAGAAGCTTCGAATTGTCAGTAGGGTTTTCCAATGGTGCCTTTGCCAGCCAATTGAAAAATGGAAAGACAATTGGGGTTGATAAATTAGAAAATATCTTAAACACCTACCCCGAACTCAATGCCAACTGGCTCCTCACGGGAAAAGGGAGAATGTTGCTCGGAAAGCAGCCTCACCTGGTAAAAGAACCACTCGAAGACTACAGGTCTTCCAATGCAGAAAAGGATTTGATCGAGGTGCTGAAGAACCAGCTTGAAGACCTGAAAAAAGACAAGGAACGCCTGCACGATCTGCTGGATGCGAAATTGGGGAAAGAGAAATAAGGAGCAGTCCTGCCGGGAAGATCTTGAACACCTAAAAAGAGACTGTTCTATTAAACACAATAGCTTGTTTAAAAGGACACTTTAAGTCACCATGGTTCCAATCTGCAATTAAAAACCTTTAATCCTTTTCTCAATTCTACTCTTTCAATTCTTCCTTTACCTTCCTGACTTGATGATTGATACACTGAGGTTTAAAAAATTGATGCCACCCTATCACATTATACTTCTTCTTGCCTGCTCCTGCAGTACTTTGCCAATTGTAGGCTTTTAACTTTTTTATGGACGATCCAGGCTCTTAATTGCTGCTCCTAATCGCAGTCGAGCATTTCTAATCCGATTGAAGGATCTTTTTAAAATACCTATTTGTAGGGATCTTTTTATTTCAAACACAGCACTACCTTTATCTCACTGAATAACAATGCATTGAATTTAAAAAATATAAAAAACACGTATTTATACGGTTGTTTATGTTTCTTGGAGTTGGTAGATTTGACAAGATTTTGCCGGACATTCCTTGGATGCCTACAGACCTCAAATGGGATACACCATTGCCAATCTGCAAACAATTATTACAAGGAAATCGGAGCCAGGAAATATCGTGCTATACGATATGCTGATCTTCTTTTTTGACAATTTAGAAATAATAAATGCTAAACCATCTAGTCTAGCACTACCTGATAATAGTACATATTCATAGGATAAAAGATATAATAAACGAGGCAGTATAGTGAATTAATAATTTAAAATTTAAAACGATGAGTATTAAAAAGAGAAAAGAGAAAATCACATTAGTGATAAATGATCCTAATGTTGATGTGTTTTTAACAATTACGATAGGCAATGCCCAAATTGGGGCTTCGCTTGTGCAATGGATCGGTAATCCAACTATTTTGAAGAAGGGAAAGATCAGTAATTTAAATTTAGGCAAAGGTGCTGACATAATAAATAATGCGAACCTACTTAAAATTACCACAAATATTCTTGATGTGAATCCTGCTACAAATGGAATTGCTGTTATGTACTACTTTCACAATACAAATCAACCAACAGCAACCTTTAATGATTTTGTAGCCAATGATGGCGACATCTTCTCGTTTGAGTTGGAAGTTGATTTTAAAAACTAGAACCGCTATGAAAAAACTATTATTTTCATTTTTGATCATCACATCAAATGCTTTCAGCCAGGCTGTTCCAAATATTGATGAATTGAATATTCCAAGCTCCCCGGCATTTGTTTTCTTGGATGAGTCACCTGCCAATATTGAAAAGCCGACCAATCCCAAAGCACTAGCTTTAAGCTTGATAAATGTATGGGAAGGAAGTGGAGCTATTGAGTTTACCCCTTACTGGCTATACGATCATAAAGACTATACATTTGAAGACGATATTGTCAACAAAGTACCTTTCTGGCAAACATTTGCCTTGTCTGTGGCCACCAGCAAGAAGGGAGATTCGACCTATGTTTCAGGCGGTTTTAGAGTTCAGTTATTTAGGGTATATGCCGACACGGCAGCCATATCAAGCACAAAAGCAGATATTATAGCTGAATTATTGAACGACCCAATTGATGAGTCGGCTATTAAAGGGCACCTGAAACGATTGAATGAAAAAAGAGCGCGAATCAAATGGAACATTGAACTGGCCGGTGCCTATTCAGGTATGGGAACAAGCAAATCAGACCTGAATTCGAATAAGGTGGGTGCCTGGTTGAACATCAGGCATACGCCCAATGGCTTTCCTTTGGATATAGTTGGATTGTTGCGTTATAGTGCTGCAACTGCTACAATCGATAGCGATAAAAATCAGTCTTTTTTTGATTACGGAATCAGCTTGTCGAAACAAGGAGATACTTTTGATTTACAATTTGAGTATGTAAACAGAAAGGATTTTTTAATTGAGAAAAACTATGACAGGCTTGCTTTTGTTGCAAATTATCAAATCATACCCGGGTTTGTTGCAGTAGCTTCAATCGGAAAAAACTTTGACAATGTAGACAACCTTTTTACTTCGCTGGGTGTAAAATTTGGGCTCTCAAAACAAAAAGTCAATTAAACTAAAACAAAAACACTCATGGATGACCCAACTTTTGAACAAAAAATGCAAGCTGTTGAAAGATTAACCGCCACCTTCAAGATGGAACGGATCGTATATCTTGTCTTGACAGCTCTATCGGCAATCACAATAATTGGAATAGGACTGTACCTGGCTATTCAAAAAAGTGATTATAAAAGTTTCATTACCTTAAGCATTCCAACAGGCACCTTGACATTATGTATTGGAAGGATCTATAAAATGTGGGATGATATTATGACATTAATTAAAAACTAGCACTACCATGCAAAACAAAACGTATCTTAAAATTATTCCTGTATTGGGTTTGATTTTAGTATTATCTGGCTATTATTATGTTGCTGTACAAATAATGGATTCAAAAAAGGAATTGGCTGATCTGGAGGTTAAAAAAGCACTTGTAAAACAAGAAATGTTGCAATATCAGAGCAAGACTATTTATCTTAGAAACATCATCAATCAGACTAAAGACTCATTGGCAATTAAAAAAGCTGCTTCTATTCAGAATAATAAAGTTCCTATTGTGCAAACAGAAACTGTAGGATACGAAATTACGAGTAAGAACAATCTTGAATTGGCTTTAAGATGGGAGTCGAAAGGTTTTGAAATGCTATTCGCAAAGAACGTCGCTGAAGCTATTATTGCCTTCAAGAAAAGCGAGAATGCTTATAATGGTTTTCATATGGTTTATGAAATTTCAAGATACTTGAGTTCTAACAAGGAACAGCTAAGAGACCCTGATGCTCATTACTGGAAAAATGCGTATTCAAAAATCAAAAGTGATTACTCCTGGAAGATGTCCGAAAGTGTGAAGCAACAACTTGAAGAGTTGTCCAAAACATGACCTGCTTTCCTGTTTAGAACCTAGAAATGTGGAAACCGTAAAACTAACCCTCTTACGGTTTTTTACATTGGAAAGAAAATTAAAGTGAAGCTTTTTTATTTGGATACTAACTGTAATTGCTATGGCTCAATACCTGACCGATTAAACAAGCTTCAATCATACTTCAAAATTGAGACGATGTCCATTTATTGAAATATTGGAAAATATTTTGAAGTAATGCAAAAACCAGCCAACTGCTTAGCTACTCAAAAAAACAAGTTTCCTTTGAAACTCAATCTGCTTGAATACATACCGTAATAAGTTGCCAAGTGACTAACTGGTAGCATCCTAATTTGAATTCCTTCTCCTTAAAAACCTTGCAAAAGCTATCCTGCCAAACAGCCAACTAATTCCCTATCTTTACAAGAAACCAAACAATGAACAAAGGCGGCCCCATTATTATCATCGAGGACGATCTGGATGATCAGGAAGTACTGAGCGAAGTATTCCAGGAACTCGCATATAAAAATGAGATCATCTTTTTCGGAGATGGCGAAAAGGCATTGGAGTACCTTACCGGCAGCACTGTGGAACCCTTTATTATCTTTTCCGACATCAACATGCCCAGATTAAGCGGGATGGAACTGAGGCAGAAGATCCACGAGAACGAGGACCTGCGATTGAAATCTATCCCCTACTTGTTTTTTTCCACAAGTGCCGAACAAGGCCACGTGGTGGATGCCTATTCCAAATCGGTACAGGGTTTCTTTGTAAAGCCTTCCAACTACCAGGAAATAAGAGAAACCATAAGGACGATTGTGGAGTATTGGAACAAATGCGTTTCTCCGAATTATGTCAGATAGTTGTTTCAAGGCTTTTGTACAATCATAAAATATCAGAGTCCATCAGCCCAGCTGTTATTTTCAATTCGCCATTTTATTTCTAGTCTGGTTCAAGTCCATACTTGACAATCTCGTTTATCGTCGGAATCAATTCTGTCATCGTGATATCGTTTTAGTATGTAATATACTTTTGGAGCTTTGTCTTCTTTATTTCGGTTACAAGTTTCCATACACCACGATATGGTCTGCATATTTCAACTTGTCATTAAGCCAATTGATTACGTCTTCCTTAAATTTTGCTACTTCGGGTTTGCTTGTTTTTGATTGGCTCATTCTTTCAATTATTATCCTGCACGTAGTATTGTCAAGATAATTATATCCACAAACATCAAAACATTTTATTATGTCCTTGCTACAGGAATTTTCCAAAGGAAAAACGGATTCAAATTCCTTTAGGATATGGTCAAAGTCAGCTGTGGGAATAAAGGCATCGTTTCGCTTCGTCGTTTTGTAATGTTGCCCCTCTTTATTTTCAGGCCATAAAAGAAATCCTATTTCATTTCTTGGTATTGGATTTTCCTTCGTTGCAAGGATTATTGGTCTTGAATTGATTTTTTCAATCGCTTTCACCTTGTCGTAATTACAAAAAGTATAGCTTTCTCTTGCCGTTTGATCGTCACATCCGGCAATAGCAACTATCTCTTTTATGTTGTCATTATGGAAGTCTCGCTCACTGGCGAAAACATCACCACCATTTTTTTTCAAAAGATTTAGGGCAATGTCCAATGGAATTGCTATCCTATTTCTTAGCTCTCTTATCTTATCACTGTCCATATCGTTTGAGTATAATGAAGTACAACAGTTCCCTGCTTCAATAAAATTCCAGAAGCAATAGTACCAAGCCGATGTGCTTCCCGCTTCAGCTATAATAATTTTTCAATTGTATTGGTCAATCCAGCCGGACTTACTCTTGTCAGTCGCAAAGTTTCACACTTGTTAAAGGCGGCAAAACTTTTCACTGATGCGATAAAAGGTTCCATCCATAATTCGGGGCTTATGGCTGTATTTTCAATGTGCAGGTGGATCAGTTCGAATTCTTTTTCCTTGCGATGGGCCTTGCAATCCACCCGGCCTATGAAGGTGTCGCCAAACAAGATGGGCAGGCTGAAGTAGCCGTATTCCCTTTTTTCACTTGGCAGGTAACATTCGAGGCGGAAATCAAAATCAAAAAGTTGCCTTATGCGGTCCCGGTGAATGATTGCATTGTCAAACGGTGACAGGAGCCGGACAGTTGGAACAGCTTTGTCCAAGGATTTCTCAAGCAGCTCATTGGCAACAAAAACAGGTGGCAGATTGCCAAGATTTAATTGCCGTATCGAACCGTCCAATACCCTTGATTGTAAAACCTCGATTACATTCTTCTTTACTACTTTATTGGTCTTTAGGTGGGTAACCTGTTTCAGTGTTGTAAATCCATACGCCTTTAGATAGGTTTCCACCAGGTATTCTGCAAATTCAAATTGTGTTGGTACGGTAGTGTCAACTGATGCCGGCAATACCCTTTCAGTAACATCATAACTTTTCTGCATCCCGTTCCGGCTGGAGACCATCAGGTCGCCTTGCATGAACAGCCTTTCAAGGGCCAATTTCGTAGGCTTCCAACTCCACCAGCTCCCCGCCCTCTTGGTTTCATTCTCAAAATCCCTTGCCCTTTTTGGACCTTCCGCACGGATGGTGTCCAATACATACTGCATGACTTTTGGGTCAGCATTGTAATAACGCGTCCCATTTTGCTTTATATCCAGCATCTGGGGCAATACGAAACGAAAATCTTTCATCGGAAGATAGGAAGCGGCATGGAACCAATATTCAAACACCTTCCGCTCTTCAACCAATGCATCCAGGAATCCTGTCTGATAGTCCGGAAGTCTTGTCCAGAGCGTATGGTGATGCGCCCTTTCAACGATTGACAAGGTATCGATCTGCAGATAGCCGAGATGCTCCAAGGCAGCAAGCGCACCATCTTTACCCTTTCCAAAAGGAAACGGCGTTGTCAGTCCCTGGCTTTCCAAGGTCAGGAGGCGAAGTTGCGCCAAGGTCAATTCTTCTTTCATATGGGCTGTTCAGTGGGGTTTCTATTTCTATGTGGCGACAGACAATTTAGTACCAGAGTGCAATCAGAAGGTCAGCTGTTGGGTTGGCCACTTCAGCAGCCTGACTATGAAGCCCTGTTAGCGGTCCGTTGTTTTCTTTCGTCCAATAAATCTTATTACCGAACCTGTCCCGTTATGAAAAAGACCTTCGTTGAGTTCTATTTCCTTTTCCTCCAACACAATGATTTCATAGTTTGGAAAGTCCGCCTTGATTTCGGCCACAGAGAACAAGCTTTCGATATCTTTTGGTCCGCCCACCTTTTCATTTGCCGTTACATAATCCAGGTGGTTCTTGCTGAATGCTTCAAGGATTATAGTTCCACCTTCCTTTAAATACTTGTCCAGTGTCCTGTGGTAGTGTGATTTGATGTCGGCAGGAAAGTGGGCATAGATCAAGGCGATTGCGTCAAATTGTTCGATTTCAAAATCCAGTCCTTCCAATTCCCCAACCCTGTAGTCGATAGCAACCTTGTTCTTTTCTGCTAGCCTTGCTGCCTTGGCTTTTCCTTCATTGCTTATGTCGAATGCGGAAACGGCCCAACCCATCTTGGCGGCGTGAACGGCATTGCGCCCTTCTCCTTCTGCCGGAAAAAGAATCTTTCCAACGGGCAATCCTGTCAGTTGTTCCTTTAAATAATTGTTTGGCGCTTCGCCATAGGCAAACTCGTCGTTACTGTATCGGTCGTCCCATCTTGCGGTCCAACTATCGTTCAGATTCTTGATATCGTCCATATTCCTGTCCAGTGTAAAATAGTAATTGTTTGCAGATTGAATTTTATGCTTCAGCCAACTGACGCAAATTACGAAGTAATCACCGAATACATTAAAAAAGGAATAAAAAAGATTGGGATAAATGGTTCGGTTATCCCCATTTACTGCATTTCCAAATCGTTAGAAATTGTCCTGCCTTTGTCGGTGTGCAAAATAGCTCCATACCTTATAGAACCTATTCTTAAAAAAGCTATCTTTCTAAAAAAAAGATATGAAACCAAAAAGTATCTGTTTGATCGGCTTATTGTTTTTTGTGGTCAGCTATATACTGTTTTCCCAAGGTTCGAAATTGACGTATTTTCAAGAACCTATAGATTTTGCGCATTGGCTTAATCTGATTGGAGCAGTATTGTTGCTTTCATTCAATAAAGTGTTTCCCAAAAACAATTTGAATGCGCTTGCTTCCTTTCTAACGGCATTAGGAGTGATTGCCCATATAGGCCTTTGCACCATTGACTTTATAATGTGGAGTTTTGGAGACGACGATATTGCTCGGATGGAATTAAGCGAGCACATCAGCAATACGCCGTCCATCCTGTATCCTTTTATAATCATTGGCCCTTCCCTGCTCTTTATCGGATTGGCAACCCATGCGGCAAATTTCATCAAGACGCATACGTTGCAGGCCTTGATGGTGATACTTGGCGCACCGGCAGTCGGCTTTTCCTTTTTTATACTGAAGGATGGAGTCTATATGGTACTAAGCTGCCTGCTTTTTTCTTTGGGATTGGTTTTGCTTCTTTACAGGAAAGAAGAACACAAGACAGAAAATATAAGATAGTAGCAGCGTACCAATGGGGTGAGCTTTTTGCCGTTGTTTTTCTCGTTATGTGTTTTTGATTGTTCCGTCAATTATTTTTTTGGCCAGATCAATATCGGTAGTGCCGTCGTTCTTGATTGCTATAAAATAGCCGGCCTGCCATTTTTGGGTTTTCTCAGCCTGCTTGCTTGTGGCAATGTCCCAGGTTGGATAGACCCTTATGCCACGTTTTCCAGATTTCCCATTTTGTGAAACAATTCCTTTTTCAGCCAGTACCGCTTTCGGAAAGAGGAATTGTCCAAGTTGATCGTCCTTTATCGCTGTTATGGCTATAAGATCCATATCGTCCGAAAGATCAAAAGGTTCGGTTGTTCCCTTTTTGCCGCGTTTCCAGATGGTTACAAATTGTCCTGTCTTTGTGGGGGTGATTTTAGAAATCCTGTGTTCGATCTTTTGTCCGGCAAGCTCAAAACGGCAGGCACCATACGCTGCACTTTCTGGACGAAGCGTTAGGTTTGCCAGCTCGAAACCGCATTTGTCGTAGATCTGTTCTTGTAGAAGTTTTAGGGTAGAATAAGGGGTGTTTTCGTTTGTCATAATAGTTCTACAATGTTTCGCTTCTGTAGTATGACGCTAACTTATACAAATTTCAGTTGCCTTTCCTATCTATTGTAATATTTTATTGCCTGATAGATCAAGAAGACGACAATATAAAACAAGATCCGTTTCCAGATTTTAAATCCAGCATTTTCCTTTTTGATGGCTTCCGTAAATTCCCCTACCTTGTAGGCCCTGAAGTTCTTAGTCTGCAGTACCGTTTTGCTTTCCTTCAAATTCAAGACCACTCCCAATCTGCGCTTGGCAACACCAAAAGTAAATTCCTCCATCATCTGGCTTTCGGAATAATACTCTTCTGGATCATCAGATCCGTCCAGATTCCAAAACAATTCATTCTCAACAGTGATGGCATCGTTGTAAATCTTTTTCTCTTCTTCAAAACGCACTCCGTATTCCTTTTTTTCTTCCGGTGATACCATTTTGAACCTTGTCTTGATGCCATTCTGGATCAGGCTGTAGCCATGGAAATCCACAACGCTGTGGCAGGCCACACTCACTATTTCCGAATTCGGAAACAACGCACTTATGTTTTTCTCGCTTTCTGTCAATTCAAGTGTGGCGGTATCCGAAAGGTAAAATTCCGTCAATTTATAAGCATCACATATCACGATCGTATCCTTCACCTCTCCGATACAGATGGTGTCCTTTGCACCAAGTGCCGTTTCAAAATCAACTACATCCACAAGTTCAATACTCCGGAAACCTGCTTTCTGAAGAAGCAATACGTCGTTTAGGAATTGCGCTTTATTTTCAATCAGCACGAGAGAGATTTTCCAACCCATTTTATTAAGTATTTGCTCGTTTATGGTTAAATATAATGCTTTTCGATAGAATTAATCAAGGTATCCGCCATTTCCAGCAAGGCATCATGTTCCATTTCTCCTGCTATCCACAAGAGTTAGCGCGGATTTGCAATCCGTGACAATAAAGTTTGGAATCTCTAAAACAAATCTAACAAAACGATTTCCAATTCATTCTCCAAACCAGCATAATTTCTGCTTTATAAATTATCCGATAGTACAAACCCAGCTGTTGCCTTGCAAAGCAAATGTATAGGGCTGTGCATTATACAATAAGCAAAATCTCCAAGCCTTTATTATTTGACAATAGCGCAAGGCTTCGGTAATGGCCTGCTTCTGATTTAACCTCGTAAACACATCAATCCAACCTACCGATGTTATCGTTATAAAATAGGCATCCCCTGTAGTTGTGGCTTTATATTTAGTTGACATTTTTTATTTAAAAATACAAAAAGCCATTGATATTCATGACTTTTCTTTTATTATTCCTTTGTTTGTAGGCACGGATTGCAAATCCGCGGTAACTCTTGTGGATATCCGAGCGGTCGGGTATGATTAACTTTTTGGGTGCATTTTTAATGTCGTTCATAACTGCAAAATTTCCTGCCATCATGATTTGGACTTTTAAAATTCCTAGTATTTTGGGACGTATAACTCGCATTTTATTTAAATATTTTATGATACATAAATTAAAATCGAATATACTTTACATTTAAATTTTATACAATTCTTAGTTTTTTATTGAAATCTTTTGGCAATATTTTTTACAATTGTTTGAATTTCTGCAATATAAGTTTTTGATTTTATTAATGGTTCGATTAATATTTTATAATCTTTTCCGAAATTTATTTTCTTTACGGATTCAGATTCAAGTTTCAAAATATGTTGAACATAATTAAATTTATTTATATCTACAACATTCGTAAATAATCCCTGGATATATAACTTAAACTCTTCGACTTCCTTATTTATTAAACCAATTAAAAAAGATTTGTCTATAAACTCATCGTTTAATTCAAAAAAAGTATCAAGCAAATTTTCTTTTTCATCTATTATTAGTTTACTGATTCTTTTACCAAAATTATCTAAATGTATTTGGTCTAATAACTTAACAATATTTGACCAATTATCTTTTTGCCATTCACTCAAATCAGACACACTATTATTTTTTAAAAAAGTATCAAATGAAAATTCATACAGAGCATCAGAAAATATATTTCCTAAAGCAAAACTGTCTTTTCCTTCCTTTACTTCTAATAAAATATCAAATATATAATCATCTGCTAGAAGTGATTCTTTTAGAATAATGCTATTAAGATGCTTTAATTCATCTTCAACTTTCTCTAATACGGCATTAGATTCACTATTTTTTAAAATCTCATAAATTATAAAGTTATGGGTAGCTAAATTTAAATCTTCAGCCTGAATAAATTTTTTCTCCAAATCTGCGTACTGAATAAACTTCTCAACTATTTTAGATATATCAAAATCATCTTTTATACTATTAGAAATCTGAATTAATATTTCAATTGGATTATCTATGATAAATTCTGAATCATCTTCATTGTGAACCATTAAATCCAAAATATCTAGTAC